>Ga0208375_1004914_pt1 | contig 10206 bp, 11 predicted proteins | sample RifOxyD1_FD_184038 | JGI IMG/M metagenome (GOLD analysis project Ga0208375, IMG submission 184038) | Soil microbial communities from Rifle, Colorado - Rifle Oxygen_injection D1 (SPAdes) | ecosystem: Environmental > Terrestrial > Deep subsurface > Rock core/Sediment | place: Rifle, Colorado...
AATGTCTCAATCTCTCTCTAAAATCTCTATTTTGCCCAACCCCCAGCTCCGGTCGAAACTGAAAGACAGAAACGTCGCCTATCTCTTTAATTATTTAAATCGTATTGATCCGGCTCGTGCCGCCGTTCTTAATATCTCCGACCGGGCCAACCCCCGCCGCCTCATCCGTGCCATAGAAATATCTCTTTATTCCAAATTCCCCTCTCCTGAATCAGGAGAGGGGAGTAGGGGTGAGGTTGGAAGCGGGGTGAGTTATCTTACCCTTGGTCTCACTGCCCCCCGTGAAGAACTTTACCGTCGAATTGACCTTCGGGTAGGCCACAGGCTTCGCCATGGAGCAGAGGCTGAAAACCAGCACCTAATAGCAAAATACGGTGGAGGTTTCCCCAGCTTCACCGCTTCGGGTTATCGTGCTTTTCAAAAGCCTGATATTGTGGCCAGATGGCGCGGTCTTGAGCATGCATATCTTCGCCGTCAACTCACTTGGTTCAAACGCCAACCAGACACTCACTGGTTCGACATTAACACCCCTAATTGGCAGATAAGTGCTAAACAACTCATTTCTAACTGGTATAATGTTACTAGCATCCAACATCTAGCATCTAAAATCTAACTCCATGCCTCGAAAAATCGAAATTTCTCACCGCACAATTGTTTTCATCGCCATTTTCATATTCCTGATTTGGTTTATCGTCCAGATCAAAGATATCCTTCTCATGCTCTTTATTTCCATAATTCTCATGTCCGCCCTCAATCCGGGTGTGGATCGCTTGGAGCGCTGGGGTCTGCCTAGGAGTTTGGCCATAGCTATCGCGTATATTGCTCTCTGGCTGGTGCTCGGCAGTGTCATTGCCGGCATCGTCCCGCCGTTAGTGGAACAAACCGGGCGCCTGGTCCGGTTATTGCCCACCGCAATCAATAGAGTGGAGTTTTTCAATGCCCACCAGCAACAAATTGGAGAACAACTTTTAACCCGTATCGGTTCCCTGCCGGAAAATCTTCTCAAACTCTCGTTGGGAGTGTTCAGCAACTTCCTCAACGTTTTGACTACCCTGGTTATCACTTTTTACCTGCTTTTGGAGCGCCAGCATCTAAATAAGTATTTAGCCATTCTTTTAGCCGGAGAGTCACCGGCCCGGGCCAGCCGTCTGGTTAACGAAATTGAGCGCCGGCTGGGCAGCTGGGTCAGGGGAGAGTTGATTCTTATGCTGGCAGTTGGTGTCTTGACCTATTTCGGCCTGACTCTGCTTGGTCTGGATATAGCCCTGCCGCTGGCCATCCTTGCCGGGGTACTCGAAATCGTACCCAATATCGGCCCTATTGTTTCTGCCGTTCCCGCTGTCCTCATCGGCCTAATCATCCATCCGTTACTGGGTTTATCCACTGCCGCGCTGTATCTTTTGGTGCAGTTTATGGAAAACAATTTTCTGGTTCCCAAAATCATGCAAAGAGCGGTTGGTGTCAATCCTTTAGTCAGTATTCTGGCCTTAATGATCGGTTTTCGCCTGGCCGGCCCTGCCGGAGCGATTCTGGCTATCCCCACGATTCTGGTAGTTCAGACCATAGGTGTTGAATTCTTCTCTCTCCGCCACCTCGAATCCCTCTCTTCATAAATTTTCCGTCCTTTACCGCCAAATTCGAATGTGATATACAGTTACTTATGGTTGACATCCTTGCCCCTGGCAGACAAAGACAACTTCTCGATACTTACGTCCATGCCCATCCCTGCGGTGTTACCACCCCCCAGATAAACGATTTTTGCCAAGAAGCAGGTATTACCACAATGGACCCTGTGGAGCACATAATCAGCCGGATAGCGATAGGTGCGATAAGTATGATTTATCCGGAAGGAGTCAGTGCCACCCTCTTCCGTTCTTCCTGCTTCCCTTTACAACCAGGTGAGCGCAAGGGTTGGCTCTCCCGCTACGATTTAGACTAGACCACCAAAAACTCTATAGGACATTGTTATACATCACACCTTAAAGGTGTGAAGGCTAATTCCTTAATCGTTTGGCAATTGTTGTTTTACCACTGGCCGGGGCTCCCCTGATAACAACCAGAAACTGTCCCATATAGTTTAATTCTAACATCAAAACAAGCCTCGACGGGGTATAATTAAGACACCTGGAGGCAGGACAGTTACTCCGATGTCACATCGGAGAGGAAAGTCCAGACAGCAGAAGGCAGGGTGTCCCGCGTAAGCGGGAGCGGGTAACCGCCAGTTTAGAGCAACAGTGACGAACCGGGGTAAAGCTCGGGTGAAACGGGCAATCCTCCCCGCTGCAACCTCCGATCCGGCCGCTTGAGGACGCCTTCCCGAGGCCGAAAGCTTGAGGGCATTAGATAGATACTGTCAAAACAGAATCTGGCTTATTCGCCTCCAGGTATTTGATATACTAGTTCTATGATCCCTACATCTCTTCTCACAAACCGCGCCGCATTTCAAGGGTTAGTTTCCCTTATTTTCGGTCTTTTGGTACTTATGTTCCCTAAAATTTTAAATTATCTGGTGGCTTTCTATTTCATCATTACGGGTTTGACTGCCATACTTCCTTACTTACGCTAGTTCATGCCTTATCTTCTGGATAAGCCCCGGGTTGAATTCCGCCATCGCCCCTTGCTGTTTATAGACATGGAATACACAGGTCTTGACCCCGCTCGGCACGAGATAATCGAAATTGCCGCCCTTTTGGTTTCCCAGCCCGATTTAAATATCACAAATTCTTATTACGCTAAAGTAGCTCCCCGGCACATCGTCACCGCCGACCCCAAGTCTCTCAAAGTCACCAGTTACTCTCCTTCTGCCTGGAAAGAAGCTATCCCCCTCCGCCAGGCTCTCCTGGATCTCACCGACTTAGCCCCCGACTGCCTCCTGGCCGGTTGGGGAATTCAGACAGAATGGGAGTTTCTCAATGCGGCTCTTGCCACAGAAAATCTCACCTTTTTCTATGACCACCATTTAATCGAGGTTTATACTCTGGCATTCGTCAAGTTTTTTCGGGCTGTTGAACCGAAATTTCTTAACCTGGGCAGCACAGCCCGGGCTTTGGGTATTTCCATTGATCGCCACAAACCTGACTCAGATATTAGTGCCACATTCGAGATCTTCAAAATTTTGGTTGGTGGATTTCCACACCAAAACCCCGCTTAGCCGACTTTGTCGTAAAGCGGGGTTGGAATTGGCAATTTTTTAGGCAGCTCCGATTTTATACATCCCGGTGCCGCAGACCGGACACTTTCCTTTCATTGCCGCCTTCCCGTTTTTCATTGTCACTCTCTGGGCATTAGGATCATCCCTCTTAGCTCTACATTTTACGCAGTACATGCTCGCCACGATTCATCACCCCCTTCCGTCACTAAAATTTTGACATTCGGTTAAATAACACAGAATTTACGAACTGCCACCCGCCCCGGTTTAAATAAACCGCCAAGGCTATTTGCAGGATCAAGGCTAGGATAGTCACGCCTACTGACTTTGTCAAGTCCAATCGGAGCAACTTCACGGGTAAAGCCAATTCCGGGACATAGAAATCAGCAGTTGCTGTGACACTTTTTAAGTTTGCGTTTTCTCTTTTCTCCGTGCTGTTTACCGGATTAATTTCTTTTTTTTCAACTAGCCTCCTCAGTCTGGCCAACTCTTTCTCCGCCCTGGTCCTTCTTTTAGCCATGGGCTGATGCTAGCATATCCGTCCTCCCCTGGCAATCTGGCGGTGTTTCTGTCATACTGGAACAGCCCATGAATAAACCGGTTCTAGTCTATATTTTTTTAGGCCTTGGCCTTTTTTTAATTTCTGCCGGCCTGTCATTCTGGCTATTTACTTCTCTCCCTAAATCGACAGGAATCCCCATCTCTCCTCTTTCTGCATCCCCTAGTCCGGGTATTCGGTCCAAACTCGACCCCTCCATTCCTAGGACTGAAATATGCCCACTAAATGGGGCTTTATTTACTAAGCAGGAACGCGATGTCTGGGAAACGCGACGTCCTCTGGGAGTGATGATCGAAAATTCCACCGACTCCCGTCCCCAGTCCGGTTTATCTTCTGCCGACGTTATCTACGAAGCGGTAGCCGAAGGCGGAATCACCCGCTTCATGGCTATGTTTTATTGTGCCGCCTCAATGGCCGGTAATATCACTATTGCCCCGGTTCGCTCTGCCCGGATTTACTTTGTCAACTTAATTTCCGAATACGATGGTCTTTACAATCATGTTGGCGGCGCCGGCAATTGTGATGACGCCAATGTGGATCCCCGCGCCAAAGCGCTATGTCTTATCCGGACTGCCAATATCAAGGATTTAGATCAGTTTGGTTGGGCCGGTGATTTCAAAACTTGTCACCGGATGACCAATCGCCTCGATCATGAAGTCGCTTACGAGCATACTATGGCCTGTTTCTCGGAGGAACTTTACAAAGCCGCCGCTAAGCAAAAATGGACCAACGTCGATGCTAAGGGTATCTCCTGGGACAAAAACTTTATTTCCTGGAAATTCAAAAAGGCTCCTGACAAAAACACCGGTTCCGCCGCCCGCACTATTTCCTACTCTTTCTGGGATGGAATGCCGGATTACAATGTTTCCTGGCAGTATGATTCAGCTTCCAACTCGTATGTTCACTCCAACGGGGGTAAACAATCTATGGATCTCAACACTGAAGAACCTCTGCAATTCTCAAATGTTGTCATCCAATTTACCAAAGAATTCTCTACCGGCGATGTCGAAAAACATATGATTTATGAAGTTATCGGCAAAGGCTCAGCTATTGTTTTTATGGACGGTGTAGCAGTGGATGCTACCTGGAGCAAGCCTACCCGCACTTCCCGGACTATCTACAAGGATCAAAAAGGCAAGGAAATCACGTTTACTCCCGGCCCCCTCTGGATCTCTATTCTTCCCATTGGCAACGAAGTTACCTACAACTAGCCACTTTTATAGCCTTCACTCCGGAACAAATAGCGCAATTTGAACAGGGCGGACATTGGCCGCCGCCGATTGGGAACCCTCTCCTATTGCAGTAGCCGACTTACTAAAGACCTTAAGAAAGGTAGTTACCCCACCCCAGAGAAAATATATAGACGTTGCCATTTCTCGTCTTCTTCAAGACTCTAAGCTCTCACACCTTTAAGGTGTGAAGGCCAGTGAAGATGGCGGATGATAAAATCTGGATCAATGAAAGAATACGAGCTTTGTATTGACGTTCCCATCCAGCCCGGTGATGCGGAGAGATTCAAAGTTATCCTGCAACGATTAAAAACCAGGGTACCTGTCCAACTTGGCGGGGTTTATGATCAGGAAAAGGGCAGAAACGTTAAGTTGTACGGAGGGGAAAGAAAAGTCCTTACTGATATGGCCAGTCGTTCTACAAACGGCTGGCGAGTTATTGTTGACGGTGTTACCCCAAACGGTATAAATGTCTCCGCCATAACTTCCCCAAAAGAATTTCAAAGAGTTACCGCGGACCCCTCTTACAATATCCTTGCTATCATTGAACGTGAAGACGGAAAACCTATTAGATGGGAATAATTCGACTCTCACACCTTTAAGGTGTGAAGGCTGATGTGACGTCCCCCTCTCTTTGCTATAGTCAGCGTACTCAGGTTGCAAAACCAGTACGCTGGATATATACCCATTTCGGCCTCAAGCCATTTTCAAATTCCAGTTAAATGGGTATAAAGAGAGGGGATAGGGGTGAGTTACAATTTGAGTACAATAGTATTGCATTTTGAGAAAAAATTGGTATTGTTAGGGGGAAATGCTCAAGGATATGTTCATCTCCAAAACTCGCGTTAAGCTTCTGGAAAACTTCCTTTCCGACCCCACCCAGATGTATCACGTCCGTGATCTGGTGCGCAAGACCGGGGAAGAGATTAATGCGGTCAGACGAGAGCTGGCCCGCATGGAGCTGGTGGGTATGGTCAAAAAAGAACCTCGCGGTAACCGCCTCTATTACTGGTTTCGTCATGATTATATTTACTTTGCCGATCTTTTAAGTCTGGTTGCCAAAACTACAGGTTTGGGTGCGGCTATTATCAAAAACAAAAATAAACTGGGTAAGGTCACTTTAGCTATGCTTTCCGGTAATTTTGTCCGCAATATTCCCAGAAGCCAGCCCGATGCTATCGATCTTCTGATTGTCGGTGATCTGGATATGGCTGAGCTGGGAAATATCATTAGAGCCGAAGAAGCCCGCCGCGGTTCCCCCGTCAATTACACCCCCATGACCGATGAAGAACTCAAATTCCGTCGAAATCGTCGTGACCCTTTTCTATTAGCTATCATCACCGGCACCCGGGTTATGATTTTAGGTGACGAAGCCGATCTGGTGGGTTAACATGCGCCAAAAAGTTATCAAAACCGGCAATTCTCTCGCTGTCACAATTCCTGCCGATTTTGTCAAAAACTATGGCCTAAAACCCGGTTCTACAGTGAATGTCAGGCCAGACTTGGCCAGAGGGACTTTGCATTTGGCATTTCCCAGTTCTGGTCAACTCACACTGCTTCCCAAAATCGGACCGCGCCGTTAAACTTTCATAATATGAAGAACACTGTCTTTTTTGTCGTAGTTATATTATCCGTCGTTCTCATTAATATGCCCCGGACTTTCTCTGTAGCCGGTTTTGCATTTTATCGCCCTGTGGTAAATCTTTCTCTTTTGGGAAAAAAATTATACAGAGATCTCGACTTCAAACTTGGTCTGGATCTTCAGGGCGGGACTCATTTGGTTTATCTAATTGATACAAGCAAAACCTCTGAGGCGGACCGGGCTTCGGCTATTATTGCCACCCGTGACAACATCGAGCGCCGGGTCAACCTCTTAGGGGTTTCCGAAAGCGTGGTCCAAACCTCCAAGGTGGGTGATACTCATCGCCTCATCGTCGAATTACCGGGAGTCAAAGATGTCAAGCAGGCCATTGATACTATCGGTGCCACCGCGCAATTGGAGTTCAGACAGCTTGACCCGGCGGCGACGGCCTCAGCCGAGGCTAAATTCATTACTACCGACCTATCCGGCGGCGATCTCCGCCTCGCCCAGGTCCAATTTGGCGGCAGTGGAGGTGTGGGCAGCGAACCGGTAGTCGGCTTGGAATTCAACAGCGACGGTGCCAAAAAGTTTGCCGAGCTCACTAAAGCAAATCTGGGTAAACCGCTGGCTATTTTTTTGGATAACCGTATGATCACAGCTCCGATCGTTCAGTCAGAAATTACCGATGGCCGGGCCATTATTTCCGGCAAATTCACTGCCGATGACGCCAAACAGCTGGTAATCCAGCTCAACGCCGGCGCTCTCCCGGTGCCTATCTCTGTCGTCGAGCAGAGGAATATTGGCGCCACCCTGGGTAGCGAATCGGTATCCAAAAGTTTGTTTGCCGGTCTGGTCGGCTTTGCTATTATTTGGCTGTTCATGATCGCCAATTATGGTTTTCGCGGTCTTCTTGCCGACTTGGCTCTGACCATTTATGTTTTAATTTCCTTGTCTATGTTCAAACTCATCCCCGTTACTTTGACCCTGTCTGGTATTGCCGGTTTTATTCTGTCCATCGGTATGGCTGTCGACGCCAATATTCTCATTTTTGAGCGTATCAAAGAAGAATTACGCTGGGGTCGGCCAGGGAGAGCCGCTCTGGAATTAGGTTTCAGCCGGGCTTGGACATCCGTCCGGGACAGCAATGCCAGCTCGCTTATCACCGCCCTGATTCTTTTTTGGCTGGGTACCGGCCCCGTCCGCGGCTTCTCTCTTACCCTCATGGTTGGTATCATTGTTTCCCTCTTTACCTCAGTAACCGTAACCCGTAGCCTGTTACGTGCTGTTTATTCCCGCAAATAATGAATCTGAAACAAATTATCTTATCCCGGGGAGAGTTACCCACCGCAAACCCCGGATCTCGAACATCACCCGTCGCAGGCGCGAATCACAGCACCCATCTTCATTTCATGAAATACAAATGGTTATTCTTAGGTTTTTCTGCCTTAGTCATGCTTCCCGGAATTTATTCCCTGGCCCGTTATGGCTTGCGTCTGTCCATCGACTTCACCGGTGGTACACTTCTGGAAGTCCAGACCAAAGACCCGGTTACCCATGATCAATTTGCCGAAATTTCCAATTCCCTTCAGCTCGAACTGTCTTCCGTCCAGCCCGCCGGGGACAACACTTACCTTCTCCGTTTCAAGCCGGTTTCCCAACAGCAGAACGACGAGTTCAAAAAAGCCCTGTCAGATAAATTTTCCGGGGCAACCGAAAAGCGTTTTGAGACAGTCGGCCCGACTGTCGGTGCCGAACTCACCCGTCGGGCTCTGCTCGCCTTGGTCCTGGCTTCAGTTTTTATTATCGCCTACATCGCTTGGTCTTTCAGGCGTATACCCCGGCCTTACTCTGCTTGGAAATTCGGAGCTTCCGCCGTCGTTGCCCTGCTGCATGACGTTATCATAGTTCTCGGCCTGTTTGCTTTGTTTGGTCACCTTTATCATGTCGAAATAGATGCCCTTTTTGTTACCGCCATGCTTACAGTCATCGGGTTTTCTGTCCACGACTCGATTGTCGTTTTTGATCGTGTTCGTGAAAATCTCCCCAAAATGCCCAAGGCCGCATTTGAGGCCGTCGTCGACTTTTCCTTAACCGAGACTTTAGTCCGCTCTCTCAACACCTCCGTCACCGTTCTGCTCACCCTTCTGGCGCTTCTGCTTTTTGGCGGTGAGACTATCCGTTGGTTTGTGGCCGCCTTGCTTATTGGTATTGTCTCCGGTACTTATTCCTCTATCTTCAACGCCGCCCCCATCCTCGTTCTCTGGGAAAGCCGGAAGTAACTCCCTCTCAATCTCCCTCTTAATTTAAGAGGGAGACGCTACTATTTCTTTTATATCCCGCAAGACTTCATTCAAGTGGTGACCGATGTCCGAATTCCAAAATCTCATAACCTTTATATTAAATGCTTCAATGTATCTAGTCCGGTATGAGTCGTAAACCCTTGCGTCTTGATTACTATGGTAACCACCGTCAATTTCAATAGCCATTCTCTTCTCCGGACAGTAGAAATCTAAAACATATCCTTCCACACTATATTGTCGCAAAAATTTATGCCCAAGTTTATTATGTCTTATTTTCTGCCATAATACTTTTTCGCTATTAGATGAATCTAGCCGCAACTTTTGTCTTCTTAATTTAAGGTTTGGATTATTGAAAATAATTCTTTTATTCACATGAGTTATGTCCCTCCCTTAGATTAAGGGAGGGATTAAGGGTGAGTTATACAGACAGTCCCCGCAATTTCTCCACCAACACTTCCCTTTCGTTCACCAGTCCCTTTTCCACCACTTCCTCAAACAGCGCTTGTAAATATTTACCGACCATAGGCCCTGTCGGGACTTTTTTTATCTCCATCACGTCACGCCCGTTAATTTTCAAATCTGTAACCGAAAAAGGTTGTTTTTGCACTTCCAAAAGTCTTTTTTTAAACTCCTCCAGCCGCCAGCTGGTTTCCCGGGCTCCCCCTCCCAGCCGGTCACCGGTTCGCAAAGCCAGCATTTCCATGACGTTTTCCAGCCCCACATTTTTGATAAACCTCCGCACCGCGCTGTCCGTCTGCCGCTCGTCAACAGTAAATTGGTGCCACCGCACCAATATCATGAATTTTTCTTTCTGCTCATTGGAAAATCGTAAGCGGCACGCTATTTTTTCGGAAATTTTTGCCCCTTCCATTTCGTGGTTATAAAAAGTGATTCTCCCGTCAGGGTATTTTCTTTGAGTTTTTACTTTCCCCACATCGTGGATCAGAGTTGCCAATCGGGTCACTGGGTCAGTGCTGGGACAATGCCTCAGCGCCTCCACGCTGTGCGTCCCCACGTCATAAATGTGGTGCCTTCCCGGGCTCTTTTGTTCCACCCCGAAAGCTGCCTCCATTTCCGGTAGTACATATTCTCCCAAACCCGTGTTCCGCAGTAATAGATATCCGTCAGCCGGGAAATCGCTGGCCATGATTTTCAATAGTTCATCTCTTACTCTCTCCGCCGATATTTGCTTTATCTTGTCTGCATTAGCTTTTATTGCCCCAAAGGTCCCGTCTTCTATATTGAATTTCAGCTGCGTTCCTATTCTTACCGCCCGCATCATTCGTAGCGCATCCTCCCCAAATCTTAAGTTCGGATCACCCACCGCTCTTATTAGTCTATCTTTCAAATCCTTCTCCCCTCCGTACAGATCAATCAATTCAAATGCA
>Ga0208375_1004915_pt1 | contig 10201 bp, 11 predicted proteins | sample RifOxyD1_FD_184038 | JGI IMG/M metagenome (GOLD analysis project Ga0208375, IMG submission 184038) | Soil microbial communities from Rifle, Colorado - Rifle Oxygen_injection D1 (SPAdes) | ecosystem: Environmental > Terrestrial > Deep subsurface > Rock core/Sediment | place: Rifle, Colorado...
TCTTGCTACTCTTGCGGATCTTGGTCTTGAGAGAGAGTTTACCTTTATTTCTACTGGTGGTGGTGCGATGTTAGAGTATCTAGCAAAGGGAACATTACCGGGGGTGGAAGCATTGGAGAGGAGTTTGTAAAATACAAAATTATTATATATTCTATTTATAATTGAAGTCAATCCTCCGTACAGTCACTTTTCGATTGTGGATAGTTGTGGTATGCTATTTGCATATGAAAAACTTACAAAAAGGTTTTATTGCACCTGTCCTTATTGGGATTATCGCTTTATTAATAATCGGTGGAGGCGTGTATGTTTATGAAACTAAGAAAGCAGAAACTCCTTCTTCGACTGACGTGCAGGTTCAACAGTCAGATCAGGTTCAGCCGACAAATTCTCAAAACCCATCTCAAAACACACAGCCAAAAATTTCTGATACCACAAAGGTAGTTGTTATGACAAATACAGAAATCATTAGTAAACTAGTCGTTGGTTGGAAAAATATCGCTTTTGCTCTACTTCCCGGTTTTCCAAATCCGACTGTAGCTTTTTACGGGTATCCATACACTATTCAATTCATATCAAATAGTCGCATTATAATTGCGTATCAAGATGACTTCAATCCTCTCTTTGCTATTTTAAACTATGACTCTAGTCGCCAGCAATTTTCCTATCTTGATGGACTGAGATCTTCGCCTTTCGAGGTTAGCGAATCTTTGTGGAATACATGGAGAAAAAAATATGGCGACATTTCTTATCCTCCGCAGACTTATGGATTTTCTTCAACAAGGACTGGTGACACAGTATATCCTTCTGATTGGAAGAAAGTCACAAAAAATCCCTTTGTTTCGGTAAAACCTGATATCATCGTTCTCTCACCGAATGGTGGAGAGAATTGGAAAATCGGACAAACTTACAGCATATCAGTTGCAACGAAAGGTGATTTGGGGACAAAAACGGTTCGCCTTAATAGGTATTCAGATGATGGTGTTCGAGTTGGAGAACAAACAATTGGAACTATGCAGGCAAATACCTTTTCTTTTAAAGTTCCTGTAGGAACAGACGAAACAAGGGGAGCTGCTGGTAGGTATAAAATACAGGTAGTTTCTGATAAATATAATTCTGGGATGGGTGTATCAGATGAAAGTGATAATTATTTCAGCATTAGTTCACCAACTCAGCAAGCAGAAAAAATTCAAGTTTATGTAAATGTTGTCGATAAGGATGGTAAACCTTTTAGACCAGACAAGGTGGAGTGGTATTATCCACCTGTCAACGGTCAAGCAATTCAATATCCTGCTAAATGTACAAATGAAGCATGTACTCGTTGGTCTGTAACAGGTGCAACTGCTTCAAAAATATATGTAGTGGCAAATTACAGGAAGCCATCTCCTCCTGGGGCATTATGCTTTAGTCAGGCATATGATGCAAAGCTTGTTGAATTATCTTCTGCGTCGGCTGAGATTACTCTTACTATGGGACTAGAATCATATTGTGAATAACTTCACCAAATAAAATAAAAACCATCTTAATCTTTATTTTTCATGATTGGGTATTATATTACATAGGGATAAGATCCAAATAAAGTTTGTAAATTTTTTCCACTCAACCACAAAAAAAGGGGAGGCGCAGAAAACTCGTCCACAGACCCCGAGTTTCCTGTGCTGACACAGCAGTTTCGTCGCCCTCACTTGCCCCCAGTAAAAATGCGGGTGGCCTTATTCAAATATTTGATTTAAAAATAATTTTGATATAGTCTAGGGAACAGAGTCGAATAAATCGGCAAAGGTCAAAGTACTGCCTTAAAGTACTAATTCTGAACCTTAATAAAGGAATAACCATGAAGCCAATCATTCCACTGCCAGGAGAAGATCTCATGGAACTTGGGAAGCGTTGCAATGCGGTCTATGTCTGTCCGAAAGCTGGCTCTGTGCGTAAGGGGCCTCTGGTCGCCTATGCGGGAAAAGATAGCAAAGGACGGAATCTTGTCGGAGACATTTACTTCAACTTCCGGCGGATCGAAGTTCACCCGAAAGCGGTTGAGGCATTCGCCGAAGTGGCATGCCAGAAACTCCGCGATCAAGGTCTCATCGACTCGTTCGACACTGTTTGCGGAATTCCGCAGGGCGGTCGGACATTCGGTCAGATGCTCGCACTCGTCGCCGGCAAGCGGTTCGCGTATGCGGACAAAAAGCCGAAGCCGACGGAAGCGGGTAAGAAACAGGAATACACATGGGACCTTTCGCAGTTTGATTTCGAGCAAGGTGAACGTGTCGCTATCGCGGAAGATGTTTTCAACAACTTCCAAAATACCGACAGCACACTCGCAGAAATCACTGTGACCAGAGTGGAGATCGTGCTCCTCGTCGGGGCACTCAACCGCTCTCCGATTTACGGCACGGCCTACAAGGATCTGCCGGTCATTGCTTCCATTCGTGAGGCGTATCCTGAATACGAACAAGATGATCCTGCAGTTTCTGACGACATTGCCGCCGGAAATATCGAATGGGAAGTGAAAAATAAAAAGAACTGGGCGCGTCTCTGCGCAGTAATGCAACAGTAATTCGGAAACCACAAAAGGAAAAACAGCATATGCAAAAGACACTGACACCGGCGGAACGATTGATTGTTGCTGCCGACTTCAAGCCAAGCCCTAAAAATTCAGGAAGTACCTCCCCAGTCAGATTTCCTGATAGGGTTGAGATTCAGAGGAAAGTTCTTGATTTGGCTGACAGCCTCAAAGGAACCGGAGTCTACCTCAAAGTGAACTCTGCTCTGCGAGCCTGTGGTTACGACCTGATTGGCGAAATCCAGTCACGCGGTTTGCGAGTTTTCGCTGACCTTAAGCTTATCGATATTCCAAACACACTTACAGATGATGGTGTATTCCTGAGGGAAGCGAAGCCAAAACTCTTGACAGTGGTTTGCTCTGCGGGAGTTTCTGGAATGAAAGCACTTGCATCAGAGCTTCCTGATACTGAAATTCTAGGCATCACTATTCTTACTAGTCTTAAGGATGGGGATGCTTTGGACATGTTCTCATGCTTAGTGAGCCAAGCGGTTGTTAGATTTGCCCATCAAGCAATGCGAGCTGGAATTGATGGCCTTGTCTGCTCTCCAAAGGAAGCACCGGTAATGCGATCATTGATCTTGCCTGAAATGACCATCAACACGCTGGCAATTCGTCCGGCATGGGCGATCGTTCCTGGCGATGATCAGAATCCCGAGCGGATCATGACTCCTGTAAAAGCCATCAAGGCCGGAGCGGATCGTATCGTGGTTGGTTGTCCGATCGTGAAGGACAAGAATCCTTATGACGCGGTCATGCGGACGATTGATGAAATTGCTTCTGCTGTGTCCTGATTACAAACAAAGAGGGAACTACCCTCAACCTCTAACAGCCTTTACACCCATTCGGTATATCGGCTGTTTTTTTTTATTTAAATAATTTCGCGTGATTACAGGTTTATTTTTCAAGGTACTTCATAGCATCTTTAACTGTCTTAAATCTTTTTCCATTTTCTTTTATATCTTTACTTTGATCTAAGATAAATTGCTCATATTCCGGAGTAAAACCATTTTCTGTGCGAGCAATGAAAGGTATGGATTTTGTCCTTATTACTTGGGATAGGAATAACTTCATACCAGAAGACATATCCATACCCATTTTTTTGAATATGTTTTGAGCTTGCTCTTTTGTTTTTTTATTAATTCTCAATTGTATTGTTGTATTTATTGACATAAAACAAGTATAGCAAATGTAATGACAATGTCAATACAATCATAATCATCTAATATTCGATTTGATTTATCCCAAATTCTCCACTATTTTCCCCCTATTTCCCTCAAAATCTTTTTTATCTCCTTTTACATCAGAATTTGGAAAAACCCAAATATGCGCATGGGGTACTTCATCTCCTACTACTTTGCTTAATATAAAGTCAGTATTGAAAGCCCTTTTCTGTGCTAGGGCAATCTTTCTTGCTATTTCGAAATATCCTCCGACATTCGGTACATCCCAGACCCATCTGTAATGTTTCTTAGGGATTACTTGTACATGTCCTGGAGTTTGTGGATTAATATCTAGAAAAGCTAGGAAATCAGTATCTTCATAGACAATATGAGCAGGGATTTCTCTATTTATAATTTTGCAGAAAATACAATTATCTTGTGAATTGTTTTTATTATTCATGGTTTATATTATATCAAATGCTATACTTCTTTCTATGCAATACAAAATCCGCGAGAAAATGGATGGAAACTTCATAGATAATCTCCTTTTTCATCGTGGTGTGAAGACTCCTGATGAGAAAGAAAGATTTCTTAATCCTGATTATGATAATCATATCCATAATCCATTTTTATTGAAAGACGCAGAGAAATCAGCAAAAAGAATAATAAAAGCCATAGAAAATAATGAAAAGGTAGTGATTTATAGCGATTATGATGCAGATGGAATACCAGCAGGTGTTATTCTACATGACTTTTTCAAGAAAATTGGCTTCAATAATTTCATAAACTATATTCCACATAGACATGATGAGGGATTTGGTTTGAATAATGATGCAATAGAGCAATTTGCAAATGATAAAGTAGATCTAATAATCACTCTTGATTGTGGAATAGGGGATATAGAAGCAGTAAAGCTAGCAAAACAAAAAGAAATAGATGTGATAATTACTGATCATCATGAACCACATACCGAGCTCCCACCTGCTTTTGCAATAGTAGATCATAAACAGAAAGATTGTAATTATCCAGAGAAAATACTTTGTGGATCTGGTATCGCTTTCAAGCTTGTACAGGCAATACTACAAATAAAAAGATTTGAAATGAAAGAAGGTCAAGAGAAATGGTTTCTAGATATGGTAGGTATTGCTACTCTATCTGATATGGTGCCATTAATAAGAGAGAATAGAGTCTTCGCCAGCTATGGATTAAAGGTTCTTCGGAAAAGTCCGAGAAAGGGACTTATGAGATTATTCGATCATTTACGAATGAATCAGAGATATATAACAGAAGATGATATTGGATTCATGATAGCTCCTCGTATCAATGCTGCTTCGAGAATGGGTGTACCCATGGATGCATTCCTATTACTTTCTACAGATAATGATGATGAAGCGCATAAATATGTAGAACATCTAGATCATATTAATAATGAAAGAAAGGGTATAGTGGCGTCTCTAGTGAAAGAAGTAAAGAAAATAATAAAAGAAAGATATACAGAAAATCCTCGGAATGTAATAGTAGCAGGGAATCCAGAATGGAAACCTTCTCTTGTTGGACTCGTAGCTAATATTTGTGCCGAAGAATTCTCTAAACCAGTATTTCTCTGGGGGCGTGATGGGGATGGGGTGATAAAGGGTTCATGTCGTTCTGGAGGGACAGTGAGTGTTGTAGATATAATGCATAAAGTTCCATCAGGAGTGATACTACAATACGGTGGGCACTTTGCCTCTGGTGGTTTCTCTATAGCAGATGAAGCCATACATCATCTAGAAGAACATTTAAATTCCGCATATGATTTACTTGTAAAAGATAATGAAAAAGATGGAGTAGAAATAGAACCAGAATATATAGATATAGAACTTACATTGGACGATATAAATTGGAATTTTTATGAAAAAATAGAGAAATTAGCGCCTTTTGGAATAGGTAATAAAAAGCCAGTCTTTATTTTCAATAATATAAAAATCATTGGAGTAAAAGAATTTGGAAAAAATGGTAATAAACATCTTGAACTTAGTTTCAAAAAAGTAGATGGGCAAATCGTGAAAGCTATAGGCTTTTTCATGAGTAATGAGCAATTTAAGACTAAAGAGAAAGAGAATATTAAAGTAAATGATAGTATAAATCTCATAGCAACAATGGAGAAATCTATGTTTGGGGGAAGGATAGAGCTAAGATTGAGGATTGTTGATATAATCTAATATGTGGCTTAAAATAAGGATTTATCTACCTATTGACAAGATAGGTCACTATAGTGTATAATATAGGGAGTAAATAAGATCTTTTAAAAGTGTCAGTTTATGGTTCGCTATAGCAGAAAGTGGCTCAATGAATGGGCTATTCTCTGCTATGGCGATAAGGTAGCCCTCTAGCATGTCAGAAATAAAAACAAACATGCTCCTCGAAAGAGACAGCATTCATACTGGAGATATTCCACATGAATACACATACATCAGCGCAGTCAAAGAAGTTCATTGAACTCTTGGAACAGAAAGGGGTCACTCCCGAACGTTTCCAAACAGTTCTCGGCAGTGGCATCCTGAGTGACGTCTTCGAAGAAAAGGCGACGCTCGGCAACCGCTACGCCGTTCGTCAAGCTCTCGGCCTTGGCCCGCTTCCGTTTGAACCGATCGTGCTCATCGTTGACTACGGTCAGACGCTTGAGCAGATGATCGTCGCCGGTCGCTACGACTGGAAGAACGACGACATCACCGCCAAGCGATTTCCGATTGAAGGGAAGGGCACAGTTGAATTCGAGGCCGCCCTGTTCCACTTCGGCAAGGACATTTCGTCCGAGGATGCCAAGAAGCAGATCGAAGAAGCCGGCTACGAAGTCGGCAAGATTGAGCACATCCTCTCCTTTGGGGCTAACTACCCCGAAGAACAGCGGAAGTTCCCGATCGTTGGTCTGGCCTCCGTTGGTAAGGTTAGTGGCCGCCGTTACGTTCCGTGCCTCAGCGGGGACGGTTCCAGGCGCCGCCTGGACCTCCGTTGGTGGGGCGGTGACTGGTATGCCCGCTATCGTTTCCTCGGTGTTCGCAAGGTTTCTTAGGCCTAGGTTTCTTGATCCCTTGGGTTTGTCCCTTGGAATCTTGGATCCTTGGTCCCACGGCGTGTGAAGAAATTCACACGCCGTTTTCTATATATCAATTTTTAATATATAATATCGGAGACAAGTGAAAAATCTAAGGTCAAGGCTTTAGGTAATTTGTCCGCAACCCCCGCAATGAGAATTTGAATGGTCATGGCTTTTCAAAGAGTGTTGCAGGATGTTCTTCAAAAAAAATCAGAAACAGTTGGTGTGAGAAGCTAAGTGATGTTTAACCGATAAATAATATTGGTGAATGAGATCACGAATTCGATACAGCTTCTGTGAAGTAATCGGGGAGCAGTGGCATGGATGGCTTTTTCGCACAAGGCTCCGTTGGTAAGATTAATGGCAACCGTAACGTTCCGTACCTCAACAGGAACGATTCCAAGCGCAACCTGAACCTCAATTGGTGGGACAATGACTGGAATGCCAACTATCGTTTCCTCGGTGTTCGCCACTATTACTATTTCTCCTGAGATTTTATCTCGGGAGTTTTGTTTGATAGTTGTCGTTTCCAACCGCCTAGCATTTTACCAATCTCAGCAAAACATTCGGCTAAATGAGCATATTTCTTATTATCCAATACTTTGATTTCCCATGAAAGCTGTAGTAGTAGCTTAACCAAGTCGACTTTAGATATGCTTTTATTCAGGAACAGTCTCTTTTCTTCAGTATGTGTATAACTTGCAAGAAAGGCATATTCTATTGCTTCAAGGAAAAGAATATCAATCTTGGAGCCGATGGTATAACGATTAGCTTTGGGAAAGCTTGAAAGATAACCTTGCCAGATATTGTAGGAGTCCTTTAATTTTAGTACTACAGGAATAAGTCTAGTTTGTTGTGTTTTTACTCTCTCTCTCTCTCTCTCTTATCTTCCGCTACAATACTGTGAGTTTCTGTCTCTAAATTAATCATAATGTATAATAATATCATTTCTCTCGAAAATTTGCTCGAAGCATGGAAGGAGTTTCTAAAAGGTAAGAGAAACAAAAAAGATGTACAAGAATTTCAATATCAACTTTCTGATAACATTTTTGCGCTTCATACCGACCTAAGAAACAAAACCTATGTTCATGGGGGATATTATGCTTTTAATATTTCTGATCCAAAGCCAAGAAATATTCATAAGGCAAGTGTACGAGATAGGCTTCTTCATCATGCACTCTATAGAAAACTGTATCCGATATTTGATGTGCATTTTATCCATGATTCATATTCATGTCGAAAATTAAAAGGTACCCATAGAGCACTGAAACGATTTAATAAATACACAAATATAGCAAGCAAAAATAACACAAAAACATTGTGGGTTTTAAAATGCGATGTACGAAAATTTTTTGCATCAATTGATCAAAAGATACTTGATGCAATTTTAAAGAAATATTTTATCGATTCTAATGTCACTGATCTTATCAGACGAGTCACTGTAAGCTTTAGTAGTACTGCGGTAGATAAAGGATTACCTTTGGGAAATCTAACTTCACAGTTATTAGTTAATGTATATATGAATGAGTTTGATCAATTTGTTAAACATAATCTAAAGGCAGAATATTATATTCGTTATGCTGACGATTTTGTCATTATGAGTAGAGATAAAGTGTGGCTTCAAGGAATTCTCATTAAGATCCATGAATTTCTTAGTGAAAGACTAATGTTGAATCTTCATCAAGATAAAATAAGTATAAAGACATTTGCTTCTGGTATTGATTTCCTCGGTTGGATACATTTCCCTAATCATAGAGTATTGAGAACAAAGACCAAAAGAAGGATGTTTAGAAAACTAAGAGATAATCCAAAACCAGAAACTATACAGTCGTATTTAGGAATGTTGAAGCATGGAAATACAATAAAACTCCTTAATCAGATTGTTGACATCATTTAGTAAAAGGTATAATATACCTGTATTACAAAGTATTACAGTATAAAAATATAAATATGAGAACAGTAATCAATATATCTTTGCCAGAATCATTGGCAAAAGAGGTGAAAAATGAAGTAAAAGAAGGCAAATTCGCTTCAACTAGCGAGTTTTTTCGACATATATTGAGAGTTTGGAATACGGAGAAACTACTTAGAGATTTGAAGGAATCAGAAAGTGATTGGAAAAAAGGTAAAAATTGGAAGAAACTAAATTCTTTGCGCGATTTAATTTAAAGGTATAGAATTGGGCGAATGGAAATATTTTACCATTCGAAATTTATAAAGATTTTTAAAAAGTTGAATAAGGAACTTCAGCTTTTGATTCTTGAAAGAGAAAATATTTTCAAAATTAATATATATGATCTAAGATTGAAGACTCATAAACTTCACGGGCATTTTATTGGGTATTTATCTTTCTCTATAAATTATAAGTATAGGGTTATTTTTAATTTTGAAGAAAATGGAAAAGATGTTAAATTTTATATTATAGGTACTCACGATATTTATGAATAAAACAATAATCTACACAGATGGTTCATCACGCGGTAATCCAGGCCCTGGAGGCTGGGGAGCTATTATTATAGGAAATGATGAAATAAGGGAAATCGGAGGTAGGGAAATAACTACTACGAATAATAGAATGGAACTTCGTGGGACAATAGAGGCTCTACGTATGGTACAGAAGGGTTCAGAGATAATAATATATACTGATTCCGAATATGTTGTGAAAGGTATAACTAGCTGGATACATAATTGGATAAAGAATAATTGGAAGACTTCGAATAGGAAGCCAGTAGTGAATCAGGATCTCTGGAAAGAGTTACTATCTGTTTCCGATGGTAAGAATATAGAATGGAAAAATGTAGAAGGACATGCTGGAATAGCAGGCAATGAAAGAACAGATGAAATAGCAACTAACTTTGCAGATAATGGAGAAATCCAACTATTTTCTGGAAGTATCGATGAATATCCATTTACAAATATTATAAAAGATGTTCTGTAATTAGATTTTATTCTTTTTTTATTCTTTTTTTATTTCGGCTTCATTTCACTCTGATATGGTGAATGAATGGAGTATAGGAAAAATAAAATCCATTTCATAATAATCACTTTATTAATAATATCTGTAATAGTACGGTTCTATTATTCTGCAAATGATAGAACCAGATTTATACTATCTGATTATGTGGGGCAGAATGTGATACTGCAAGGGAATATCATAGACGAGCCGGTGAAGAAAGATTTCTCACAGATCTTCATCTTACATATTGATTGTATAGAGAGTATCTGTGATATGCAGGATAATATAAATGCAAGAATCACAGCAGATAGGTATATAGAATATAGATATGGAGATAATGTGAGAGTTTCTGGGAAATTAATAATGCCATTCAATTTCCAAAGTAATGGCGGTAGAACATTCGATTATATTAATTATCTTGCAAAAGACGATATATATTATGAAAT
>Ga0208375_1004916_pt1 | contig 10199 bp, 9 predicted proteins | sample RifOxyD1_FD_184038 | JGI IMG/M metagenome (GOLD analysis project Ga0208375, IMG submission 184038) | Soil microbial communities from Rifle, Colorado - Rifle Oxygen_injection D1 (SPAdes) | ecosystem: Environmental > Terrestrial > Deep subsurface > Rock core/Sediment | place: Rifle, Colorado...
GGGACAGTGGCAATTTGGACTTTCTTGCCGAAGAACTTGGTCCACTCGTTCGGACCGAAGAAGTTCTTCTTCCCCATGGCTCCTTGTGCCTCAGTAAGGCTCATAGAGCGGGAGAGCCCAACAAGACCCAACATATCCTTGGCAAGCTTGTTACCACGGCTTTCAATGATTTTCTGAGCCACAGCTTCAGTTAAGCCTGCCGCTTCCAATTTCAAGAGCAACTCGTGTACCTGATGAACTGAAAGCTCACGATTGACTTTTGCAGCCATCGCACACCTTCCTTTCTTCCGCTTGAGCGGAAATAAAAAGACACTCGAAACCCTCGAGTTTTGGGCCCCATTGCACTTTAAATTTCAATGTGCAGGCCCATAGTATAATAACTCTATGTCTCAAAGTCAATCTAGCGTAACCATATGGTATCGGATGGTTACAAAATCGGAGAAAATGACTTTACTGGAAAAATTTCACTAAGGTGTTTTTATATGATTTTATGCGTGTGTAAATGATACTTTAAGCTGTACCAAAATGTCACTTTTGCCCGTGTTTACGGACTTTTTTGAGGATAATGACAGTGTTTCCATTTTTTTCCGCTCCCACACCAGCAAGGATCGTTGCGACCAAACTTAGAAGTTTTTTTATCTGTTTCCTGGTCAGATGAAGAGGCAAACGCAGGTGGACCTGATTTGGCGGTTTGTTCAGCGTTTCCTGATAAACCTGTTGTATCGGATTTGTCTATATTTTCCCGGGCAAGGTGAAGCGGAATTTCAGGTTGGGGTTGGGCAACTCCGATTCTAAAGATTCTGTGAGAAAGTTCTTCATCGACTTTATCCACCAGTGTTTCAAAAAGCATATAGGCTTCATTCTTGAATTCCACCAGAGGATCGCGCTGTCCGTAGCCCCTTAAGTTCACCCCTTCGCGCAAATCGTCAATGTGGTCAATGTGGTCCATCCAAAGGTGGTCAATTGCCCCAAGATATGCATATTTTTCCACCTCACGCATAACTTTTTCTCCCAAATCTTTTTCTCTTTTTGTGTAGATATCATCAAGAACAGATTCCAGGAATTTTTGAGTCTCGTCTTTGGACTTAATGGTGGATATTTGTGTTCCAATTCTTTTAAGAGAAGCCGTGTCAAAAGGAATTATCTCGGCCAAGCCAATACTCAATCTTTCACCATCTATTTTGTCATCCTCCACCGAAGTTCCCAAAAGCATAGTTTTTTCTATTTGATGAACCAGTTTTTCCTCAACCTCTTTTTTGACATCTTTTGATTCCAAAATTCTGCGCCTTAGTTTATAAATTATTTCTCTTTGTTGATTAGCCACATCGTCAAATTCAACTAATCTTTTTCTGATATCAAAATGGAATCCTTCAACTTTTACCTGGGCTTGCTCTATGGCACGACTTATAAGTGCATTTTGAATGGGTTGGTCTTCGGGAAGATTCAATTTATTCATAATTTCCCCAATTTGTTCCCCTCCGAAAATCCTCATCAAATCGTCCTCCATGGAAAGGTAAAACCTGGAAGACCCTGCATCTCCCTGACGACCGGCCCGCCCCCTAAGTTGATTGTCCACTCTTCGGGCCTCATGACGCTCAGTCCCGATTACGTGAAGTCCCCCTACCTCAACCGCTTTTTGGTGAACTTCCTTCCATTTCTTAAACTCCTTGGAGGATTCAAATTCATCAGTTTTGACACCGGCAGGCCTATCCGGAGCCGCTCCCCCCAAGACAATATCGACTCCTCGTCCGGCCATGTTGGTGGCAACCGTAACCGCCCCCGGTCTTCCTGCTCCTGCAATGATTTCAGCTTCTTTTTCGTGGTTTTTGGCATTAAGTACGTTGTGGGGAATTTTTTTGTGCTTCAAATAATCCGAAATTATTTCATTTTTTTCGATAGAAGTAGTTCCCACCAAAACAGGCTGACCTTTTTTGTAGCATTCGGATATTTCGTCAACGATTGCCGTATATTTACCCCTTAAGGTTTTGTAAATTTGATCAGGAAGATCTTTCCTGACCATGGGCCTGTGAGTCGGAAAAACAACAACTTCCAATTTATATATTTTTCTAAATTCCTCGGCCTCCGTTGCGGCTGTTCCTGTCATTCCGCTCAAGTGTTCGTAAAGCCGAAAATAATTTTGGAAAGAAATTGTTGCCAGGGTTTTACTTTCCTGTTGAATTGCCACCCCTTCTTTTGCTTCCACTGCCTGGTGAAGTCCGTCACTCCAGCGCCTTCCGACCATCAATCTTCCGGTAAATTCGTCAACTATAGTTACCTGATCATCTTTAACAACATAATCTTTGTCCCGAAGGTAAAGTGTCTTGGCTCTTAGGGCATTTTCGATATGGTGAATTGAGTCAAAATCTTTCTCATATAAATTATCCACACCGAGTATCTTTTCTACCCGAGTAATTCCTGTATCCGTCAGGCTTGCACTCTTGGATTTTTCGTCAATTGTGTAATCCGTATCCGGATTAAGCTTGTCTACCATTGAGGCAAACTTGTAGTATTTCTGCGTTGGTTCAGTGTCGGGAGCCGAAATAATTAAAGGGGTACGGGCCTCATCAATCAGAATCGAGTCAACCTCGTCCACTATCGCAAAATAGTGACCTCTTTGGACCATTTCACCCAAAGAGGAGACCATGTTGTCTCTCAAATAGTCAAAACCAAATTCGTTATTTGTTCCGTATAAAATGTCACATTCATACGCCTGCTTTCTGCCACTGGGTTTAAGGTGTGCCAGTCTTTCGTCCCCGTGCGTTGAATCTGTAAATTCAGGATCGTAAACAAAAGATTTGGTTTCTTGGATAATGGAACCTACACTCATTCCCAATAAATTAAATACAGGAGCGTTCCACCCGGCATCTCTTCTGGCCAAGTAATCGTTGACTGTAACCAAGTGGGCCCCTCGGCCTGTTAAAGCATGTAAATAGAGAGCCGGAACAGCGGAAAGGGTTTTCCCTTCACCCGTTTTTTGTTCTGCAACTTTTCCTTCAAAAAGTGCAACGGCAGCCATAAGCTGAACGTCGTAGTGTCGCATCCCCAAAAGGCGATAGGAAGCTTCTCTGACAACCGAATAGGCTTCAGGCATAAGTTGGTCAAGGGTTTCGCCTTTTTCTAACCTTTTTTTAAATTCTTCGGTCTTTTTTGCAAAATCTTTATCTTTAAGTTTCTTGACTTTAGGTTCCAGAGCATTTATTCGGTCAACTATTTTTTTGATTCTATCTATCTCCCTGGCATTAAGATCCAAAAACTTGGAAAATATATTCAACATCGCCATCCATTGTAGCAAGAAAGACCCGTTTGAACCAGCCTGATTAAAATAATATAATTCAAGCCATGAAAGAAAGAATTTCCATTCTAAGGCATCATGTGGGAGTGTGCTTGGAACCTTTTTTAAAAAATGCCAAGGTTTCTGAAGTAAAAGAAATCATTCAACGGGAAATTTTTTCCAGATTGGAAAACTTTGAAATTGAAGGGGTCCCCATTTATCAATTCTTGTCTGATCTGAAATTAAAAGAGAGATTTCTTGATGCTTTTACAAAAGCCGGAGTAGCCTATGTAAACAACAATTACCGGACAATCCCCGATGAAGACTCCACCGGAAAACAGAATGCCGACATAATCTGTTTCGGCTGTGGAAATTTTCAAGAAAACAAGTGTCTGGCCAGTGAGGAACCCAAATGTTAAAAACTAAAACCCCTGGCATCTTTATAAATCCAACCCGCAGGATCACGGTGGTTTGTAACAATTGCCCAAATCCAGGTTCCCAAGTCCCCATAATCCACTCTTCTTCTTGAAAGTCTTCCCCAAAAAGATTGATCATGAGAGATGATCGGATGACCCGCATTTTCCGACACGGTTCCTTCAAATAATTTCAACTCAAAATCATTTTCGTAAGGCTTAATTTCATATTTTTCAAACAAAAATCTTGATTCTGAATTTCCAATTTTTCCTAAAGAAGTTATATGGTAGTTATTCCCAACCAATAACTTATATGGAGCGGTTACTGCCTGCCTTGTCAAAAACACACGTTTGCCACTTTGCAGATAGCTATCAACTTCTCCCAAATCGCTTTCCCCAATCCAAAGAATGGTCCCATCATACTCTGTAAAGGGTTTGAGGTAGTGGGTCTGAACCAAAACCTGTTTCTTTGGGATTTCAACTGGAGTAAAGGGACTTCCTTTTGCATAAAGAAAGACATTTGCAACAACAATTGGAATTAAGTAAACAACAAAAACCCACCACCACTTTCTTAAGTATTTAACTAAACCTAAAGACAACATTACACCGGCAAAGGCAATTCTTCTGACCATGAAATCCCCCTGCCAGTTAACTGCAATTATCAAAACAAAAAGGGTAAAAACTAACCAAATTATTTTTTCTTTTTTGCTTTTTACCTTTTTAACCACAAGGAATGTCAAAACAAGGGCAGTTAAACTTCCAAATGCTGTTGACACTGAAAGCCAGGCATTTCTGGCCATTCGAAAAATCCCCGAGGAAAAGTATGTCCTAAGTTGCTCGGTTGAACCTCCCAAACCCTGCCCGGTAATTTTATAGATCACCAAATAAGAAACAAGTGAAACAAGAACAGCCCAAACTGCCAATTTTATAAAGTCCTTATATTTAACTTTTTCCTTTACCATAAGCGGTATCAAAAAGATTGTCGGAATCCAAAACACACCTTCCAAATGAACCCCAACCATTAAAAAGACGGAAAGCGTAAACCAGAATTTTTTTTGTTTTAAAAGAAAATAGGCCGAGAGTATATAGAAAAAAAGCAATACAGACTCAATCATCAGGTTAGTGTTAATTATCCAAATTGCAGGCAAAAGCGCATAAATAAGGCTTGCCTTTTTTGAAATTCTGGAAAATACATAAATTGAGGCAATCCCGAAAAACATAGCGATCGTGTTAACGGGAATAAATTTAATAAAAATCCACAAAATTCCCATAAACACAGGGTGGACTGGAAAATGCCCCATTGTCATGGACTGCCAGATATTGTGCGACGTAACAATCCTGAGATATTCAGGAATATCATAAAAAAGTGCTGGACCGAAAATTAAGTTTTGCATACAAGCATTAAATTGGCTTCCGGATAGACCCACTCTACCCTATCAAAATATTTTTTTAATTTATTACCGAACTTGACTGCCTGAGATCTTTTATCCCCAAAATACAGTCTGTTAAAAACTACCTCTCCCCCTTCCGAAAGGTTTTTGACAATAAGATCCAAAAACTTCACCGTCTCAAATTTCTCGGGAAACTTATCACCTTGATATAAATCCACAATTATCAAATCATATTTGTTGTCAGAGTTTGACGGCTTTCTCTCAAAAAACTTTAACGCATCGCAAATTTTAATATCGACTCCGACTTTTCCAAGCCCTAGGTATTTTTTTCCCAATTCAACCATCACCGAATCGATATCAACCCCGACAATTTTCGCATCCGGCCATTTTTTGTTTATAAGTTTGGCTAGCGTCCCTCCTCCCAAACCAAGAATGAGTACGTTTTGGATTTTGTTTTTTGAATTAAAAACCTTGCGCAGAGTTTGCTTCCAAATTGTCTCTACAATTCCTCCCGATTGTGTTAGCCCCTCGGCTTTTATATAAGTTCCCATCCCCAAAGTTTTTACAACTTTAATTTTTCCGTTAAATCTTGATTCTCTCTCCTCCAAAATTTTACTGCCCAGCATATCCTGATTATACCTTAAGTTGTATTTCGGGTTTAATTTGGATAGAATCGGTATATGGCAAAATCTCCCCTTCCTGAAACATTAAGACCCAAGACTCTTAAAGATTTCGTGGGTCAGGAAAACCTGGTGGGAACTGATGGCATTATAAAAAAACTTCTGAACAATTCGGTCAAGGACGACTTTTTCCCATCATTAATTTTTTGGGGACCTCCGGGGTCGGGTAAAACAACACTGGCAAGAATTATTGCCAGAAAACTTAAACGCGAATTTTTTGAGTTTTCCGCGGTTAACACTAAAGTAAAAGATATCGAAGCACTGATTACCGACCAAAAACAACTAAAGTTAATCAATTCCCCGATCGTATTTCTTGATGAAATCCACAGATTCAATAAAGCCCAGCAGGATAAACTTCTTCCTCATGTTGAACATGGCGACATAATTTTAATTGGGGCTACAACCGAAAATCCTTCATTTGAAGTAATCGGTCCGCTACTTTCCCGCTGCCGTGTTTTAATCCTAAAGCAGCTTGAGAAAAAGGATTTATTAAGAATTCTGGCAAGAGCCCTGAAACACACCAAAAAAAGCTTGGGTAAGGGAGCCGAAAAGTTTTTACTGGAAGCTTCTAATGGGGATGCCAGGGTAATGCTTAATGTAGTGGAAATTGCGGCAAGTCTGGTTAAAACTCCAACTATAAAAGTAACGGATTTGGAAACAGCTCTCCAAAGAAGACAGTATACTTTTGACAAACGCGGAGAGGATTTCTACAACGTTATTTCCGCTTTTATAAAATCCATGCGGGCAAGTGATACTGATGCCGCACTTTATTTTTTGGCCAGAATGGTGGCTGCGGGGCAGGACCCTCTCTACATTGCAAGACGAATGGTTGTTTTTGCCAGTGAGGATGTTGCCTCCCCAACGGCTCTGGTTGTTGCCAATGCTGTTTTTGAAGCTTGTAACACTATTGGTTACCCGGAATGTCAGGAAAACCTGGCGGCGGGAGTGGTTTACCTTTCAACCTCCAAAAAAGACAGATCCTCATATGAGGCGTATATGGAAGCTTTGGCTGATGTAGAAAAGTATGGAAACTTGCCGGTCCCACTAAAAATCCGAAATCCCGTAACAAAACTGATGAAGGACGTAGGATATGGGGAAGGTTACGAAAAATATACCGACGAGTCTCTGCTGCCCGAAAAACTTACCGGTAAAAAATATTATAAGAAAAGTACCCCAAAATCATAATTTACAAAAGGATGAAAACCAAATTTGAACTTCATAAAGAAAAAGTTAGTGACCCTTTCCGAAAAGCAACTTTAGTTTTTTTGATAAAAAATGATCAGATTTTATTGGCAATGAAGAAGCGCGGATTTGCCGAAGGGAAATGGAACGGAACCGGCGGGAAATCAAATCCTAAAGATAAAAACATAGAGGCAACGGCAAAAAGAGAGACATTGGAAGAAATAAATGTTAGCGCACGAAATCTTAAAAAAGTAGCCGTACTCAATTTTTACTTTTCCGAAAAAAGCGAGTGGAACCAGCAGGTAACCGTATTTTTAACTTGGGACTGGAAAGGAACTCCAACCGAAACCGAAGAAATGGCCCCAAGGTGGTTTAATATAAACGAAATTCAATATGACAAGATGTGGGAAGATGACAAACTTTGGCTTCCGAAAGTTTTGGCAGGAAAAATTGTAGAAGGAAATTTTCTTTTTGACGAAAATCAAAAGATGTTGGACAGTGAAGTAAAAGAAATTGCCTAAAAAGACTATATAATAAATAAATGATTCTGGGACACAGTGAGCTTAGGAAGCTTATCAAAAAGTGTAACCTGGTAACCAATCTCTCCGAACGCGAAATGAATGATCCTGAAGGTTGCGGCCTGGACCTTAGAATTGAAAAAATTTACACACTCACAGGAAAGGCCTTTTTGGGAATTGAAGAAAGAGAAACCCCGGATTTGACTGAAGTTGCATCTTATAACCCCAAAAAAGTCACCACTTTTACTTTTAAACCTGGTAAATATTACCTGACTAAAACAGTTGAGGAAGTCAATCTTCCGGAAAATATCGCCGTAATCTTTAAACCCAGAACCACAACTTACCGCTCCGGGCTTATGATAAGAACAGGTATTGCCAGTCCGGGCTATCATGGACCTCTTTATTTCTCTCTGGTTAACGAAGGACCCATCCCTGTAAAAATTGAAATGGGGGCAAGATATGTACAGGCTATTTTTGAAGAAGTAAAAGGAAAACCGGTTCACACATATCGGGGTCAGTGGCAGGGAGGAAGAAAAACCACAAAAGGAAAAGAGAAACAAATTTAATAAATTCCCAAAAAACTGTCTGTTGAAATTTATTTTTTTAACTATATCCTTTAGTTATTAATGGAAAGAAAATTCGGCACTAGATTTAGTTTAGAAGAAATTTATAGAAGATTTGCTGAAAGATTCGCCGGGGGACCACTTCTTGAAGATCCGCGCCCCAACGGATCCAAACCGGCAGAACTACTAAGAATTGCCGAGCAGTGTAAAAAACATATAAGGCGGGACGGAAGAAAATAATTTCTTCACAATCCAAGCTCTTCGGAAATTCCCTGCATTGCGGTTAGCGCAATCTGTATAAAATCGGGAAGTTTAATCCCCAACTCTTTCTCACAATTTTCAATATCGCTTCGCTTTACTCCGGCGGCAAAACTTTTGGAGTTCCACTTGCTCATCACGTTTTCGACAGTGACGTTTTTTAATTTCTTGTCGGGCCTAACCAATGTTACTGCAATAATTAAACCTGTAAGCTCGTCACAACAAAAAAGAGCCCACTGCATTTTTGTCTTTGGTTTTTTTCCCTCATGAAACCAACCATGGGATTCGATTCCTTCAAGAAGCTCCTCGTCTGTTTCACCCAGCTCTTTCACCCATTTGGCCATTAATTTGGCGTGGTTGGCCGGATCCTCCTTAGTAAATTCATAGTCCCCATCGTGAAGAAGTCCTACTATTTCCCACATATCGGGGTTTCCCTCAAGTTTAACTGCCAGAAAACGCATAACAGCAGCGACACTATAACAATGTTTCCGCAAGTTGACCGACTGCATTTTGCTATGCAATAGCCCCAACGTCTGATCTTTAGTAATCATCAAAAATTAAATCTCCGTTTCCTCTTTCTTATTTCCTGGAACTCTTTTTTCCCTTGGAAAATATACTACTGTTCATCATCACTTTCCCAACTTTCATTCTTATCATCTTAAGAACCAAAAAGCTGACTATGGAATAAAAGAAAACAGCAGCACAAATTACAATAATCCACTTAATTACCACATAAGGATCGATTGTCGGGAATACAAAACCAAGTCCGAAAATAAGAAGCATTCCGAATATTGAAAAGGAAATGCTTAAAAGAAGATCGTTGGTAACGTCCTTCTTCATCCAACCTATTCTTTCCCACATCATATTGTCTTTCATAAATTATCACCTTCTTTCATTATATTGGCTATTCTAGCAACAATTTTGTCTTTTCCAAAATTTGTAAGAAGAACCCCTGCCCGAGGCCCATGTGTCTTTCCGATAAAAGCCGTATAGATAGCCGAAAAAGCATCTTTACCGCTTATTTTTAATTTTTTGGAAAGATCATAAAGGGCCACTTGAAGGGAATCCGCGTCCAAAGGCGTATTAAAAAGTTTCGGAATTTCCGCCAGATACTTTATTTGCTCAGGGGTTAATTTTTTAATTTCTTCCGGAACTTCTTCCGTTAGATTGAATGTGTAATCCTCCGGTGCATAATCGGTAAGCCAAACTTTTGCATATTTGACTCTTTCCTCAAACAGTTTGTCTCTCGGGCAAGAAAGCTTTTCTACTATTTCCTTTTCTTCCAAACCCTGAGAAAGATAATTGGCTATATCGCGAAATCTCGGAACAACCGAGGATTTCTCTTTTTTTGGAACCGATTTAATTTGAGACAATTCAAATGTTCTGGCTAAATTCTCATTCCCGCCTTTGTTGTATTCCTCCCAAGCTTTGTCATATGCATCAAAAAGATCAGGAATTGCCATGGAACCGATGGGATTGAAATTACTTTGTGAAGAAATGTCGGCACTCACAAAAAGAAATCTGGCAACCTCCGCGGGCAGAATTTTTACCAAATCATGGGCCTTTAGACCCACACCTTTTGATGAGGACATTTTCCTGCCCCCTATAAGAATAAATTCATAGGGAACTTTAAGGGGTTCGGGATAGTCAAAAACCTCCTTACATATTGCCATGGCAATATCGTAAGAACCCCCTGCTGAAGCGTGGTCTTTTCCTGCCCCCTCGATGGTAACTCCGATTACTTTCCAGTGTGCCGCCCAGTCAACTTTCCAGGGAAGTTTTCCCGTTCCTCCAAAAGGAGAAATTTTACCTTCAAAACCACAACCTTTAGCCCACTCAACAAGGTTTGGTTCACAACGGTATGAAACTTTTTCCCCATCCCAATCATAAACCTTGGTAGTTCCCAACTTGCCGCATTTCTCA
>Ga0208375_1004918_pt1 | contig 10194 bp, 11 predicted proteins | sample RifOxyD1_FD_184038 | JGI IMG/M metagenome (GOLD analysis project Ga0208375, IMG submission 184038) | Soil microbial communities from Rifle, Colorado - Rifle Oxygen_injection D1 (SPAdes) | ecosystem: Environmental > Terrestrial > Deep subsurface > Rock core/Sediment | place: Rifle, Colorado...
ATGTATCTCCCTCAACCAAAATTATTATTATTTTCGAAGTTCCCCCAACCAGAAACCCCAAAAATTTTTTATAATTTTTTTTATAATTTTTTTATAACTTTTAGCAATATTTTTTCAAGTAAAGGCAATAATTGGTATTAACTAAAATAGTATGCTATACTAGTTTTGTACAGTAAACACGCCACTAAAATATAGAACCACTCAATAATTGGTATTATGTTTTAGAATAATTGGTATTATGTTTTAGAGTGTGCTATGCTTGTATTATACAACTTATACAAGAGACCTTGGATCTAATTGATAAAGCGTTTCACAGAAGGCTTTAGTTAAAACATCTGTGTATATACCAATCCTTGAGTTTCGTGTGTAGGAACCAATTTGGGCTCTGAGCTAGGCACTCTCAACCCAGACCTTCTCCTGCACAAGAAAACAACTAACGACATCGGCTTAGGAAGAGTTAGGACTAAGTTAGAGGAAGAAACTATTGTATAGGCCTTAGAAGTAACTAAGGGTTCTCATAAGAGACTGACTATTAAACGAAGTTTTACTTAGTAGAATAGTTAGAGTAAGAAAAGAATTAAACTAAACTTCATACGTATGAGTTTAATTCGTTTAAACTCTCCCCCGAGCTTATAGAAGGGGGAAGAGTGCCCCTTTGTTAAAAAAGGTAAAAACAAGGACAAAAACAATGCCACGATTCACTGGTGGACATCCTAGACAAAAGAGAGTAAGACCTCTAACTATGAAGGAACATGCTGTTATTGAGGGTAAATTAAAGGGTAAGACTAATACTGAGATAGGTCTTACTGTTTATAATACCTCTAACCCAGTAAATGCTATGAATATGGTTAGCTCTGCCTTAAGACGAGTAGTTGTCCAGAATGAGATAGAGAAGCGTTTAGCCGCTCAGAATATCTATATTGACAGACATTTACAGAATATTGATAAATTAGCCTTTAATGCTAAGAAAGAGGACATTCGTCTGCGAGCTAGCCAAGATCTAGCTGACAGAGCCGGAGCACATTACAAGTATGTGGCTGAAGACAACAAGGAAGAATTAACCAACCAACTAACAGACGAGGCGTTTAAAGCTATTTTAGACAAACACGCTAGTAGCCAAGATAATAATCAAGATAAATAAATAAATAAAAATATGATAAAATTTAAAAAAGAAGAAGAAGTAGAAGAAGTAAGACCAAGAGCAGGTATGACCACCAATGGTTCAGAAGTAGTTCCTGGTGCTATATCTAAGAAAGGCGTTAGAGCAGCTAATATAGACGAAGTAGTCGTTGATGGTAAGTTGTTCAAGAAAGAAGCCTACCAAGAAAATGGTGCTACTCATTTTAAATTAGTAGAAGTTAAATAAGCTAGACCACACCTAACGATACACCTAATGAAAGGGAAGAAATCAGAACTACCAAACGGTGAATCTGAGGAAACGTTGGCCTTTATAGCAGAGGACGAAGATATCCGAGCTAAAAAAGCTGAGCAGATTATGGTTCTGAGAAAGATTTTCGAAGAAGACATTGTTGCTTATGCTGAATTTGTTTTTCCCCACCATTGTACGAAGCCGATACCTGGTTTCCATAAGTCACTTTACAAGCTGTATACGGACTTTACTAAGAGGAAAGTCGCTATAGCGGCGCCAAGAGGTCGATTGACCGAGGGGCGCGGTACAAATACCTCGGACGCATGGCCTCTTAACCTCCTTAATTCGGTGAATCTCCTTGCAAAAGGACAATACCGAGCGAAGCCCCATTGTTGGGGAACGTGTAACGACTAGTCGCAAGACGTAGGGCCGTATGGGCTCGAAACAGGAGGGCTAATTATATAACGAGAATACTATGAGTAAATCGCATGAATTTGCGTGGGCAGCTGGATTTTTTGACGGCGAAGGTTGGGTAGCAGTTCAAAAACGTGGTGGTAATAAATACCTTGGATATTATTTAAGGATTGGTATCAACCATGTTAAGAAGGACCCACTTGTGAAAATACAAAACATATTTGGCGGAAACCTACGTTTTGATGAAAATGTTATAGGTAATAGAAAACCAAGATGGGTATGGACATTATCAACTAAATCTGCGGCAGATGCTTTAATAAGTATGTTACCATACATGAGGAATAAAAATAGCGTTGCTGAACTCGGTTTAGAGTTTATAAACACTGTTGGCCTCACTGGGCAGAGAGTTAGTGAGTCTACACAATTACTTCGCGCTGCAATATCAGCTGAACTTAAAATAATAAATTCTCGTGATTAGCAAGATATAGTCTACTCCTCATAGTAATATGAGGTAGCAAAGCATGCAAAATCAACAGTTACTAACCTAATCTTTCTTTCTTGGGTGATTGCTTACCAAAAGGCGCATTTCATATTCATTATTTCTAATACCCTCAAACAGTCAACTTTGCATTTAGAGGCTTTGAAGTCAGAGATATCTTATAATAATAAATTCCAAATGCTTTATGGGAATTTAAGAACTGAAAAGTGGGCATCAGAGGAAATAGAATTAAAAGGACAAATAAAAATATTCGCTCGAGGCTCTGGGCAGCAAATACGTGGGCTCAAATATTTGAAATATCGCCCAGATTTGATTATCCTAGATGACCTCGAGGATGACGAGTTGGTCCAGTCTGCCGATAGGCGCGCTGGACTCCAACGCTGGTTACACTCAGAGGTGTATCCGGCATTGGACGTTGAAACAGGAAGAATCCTATACATAGGGACAATTCTTCACTATGATTCACTTTTAATGAAAGTGTTATCTCACGATATGTATCAAGAATGGGATAAGAGTTTATACAAAGCTATTATCTCAGAGAACCATGTTCTATGGCCAGAGCATTTAAACTATGATGCTTTAATGATAATTAAGAATGATGCTATAAAAAATGGTGTAGGACACTTATTTTATGCTGAATATCAAAACGAACCTCGCGATAGTGAAGACCAATTTTTCAAAAGAGATGATTGGAGATACTACGATGAGAAAGAGTTAGACGGTAAATTACTAAATACTTATATAGCGTCAGATCTCGCTGTCTCTCGCTCTAAGCAAGCAGATTACTCTGTCATTGTCACTGTCAGCGTTGATAGTGATGGCAAGCAATATATTAGAGAGATAAGAAGAGGTAGGTGGTCTCCAAAAGAAATTGTTGACCAAATGTTCTTAGCAAATAGTAAGTGGTCACCATCTAAGTTTGGTGTTGAAGATGGTATTGAATGGTTGACACTAAAGCCATATGTAGATGACGAGGTGTTAAGAAGAAGAACCTACTTACCACTAGAGGAATTAAAACATGGTGGACGTTCTAAGACAGAATCTCCAACTAGAATTAGAGGGTTAGACCCACTATACAGAACGCATAAGATGTTTCATTTAAGAGATGCTGAGGAAACAAAGTTGCTCGAAGATGAACTGTTTACTTTCCCATCTGGAAAGCATGATGATATTATAGATGCGCTGGCTTACATACAAGATATTAGTAAGCTACCAGGCGAGTCAACTCATGATTATGAGTATAATAATTTTACTGCTTATAACGCAAATTAAATAAAATGGAATACGAAAACAAAACAGACGATATAAGAAAACTTAAAACTATAGAAGCTAAGATTGATTATGTCGTAAACTTAAAAAAGAAGTACGAGACTACTACACAGAAGCAACGTGCTGAATGGAAGAAGTACGTGGATGCGCAAGAAGCAACATTCAATGGTGTTTCTATACCATTTCAATCTCAACACTTTGTTCCTAAAATATCTACAGCTGTATCTATCATGACTCCTATTGTTATAGGAAATTTTCCATCATTTAAAACCATCCCAATAGGGATAGAAGATGTCCCAAAGGCTAAGGTGATGGAGAAGATATTAAAGTATCAAGCTGACTATGAGCTTGACTTATATTCTCATGTTGTCCAGTGGGTAACACAAGGGGCACTACTAGGAACTTCCTATATGTATTCTCCATGGGTTGTTAGAAAAGATGAGAATGATAAGAAAATATTTGACAACATCGAACTCGAGGTTGTTTCTCCGTTTGATGTTTTTTATAATCCTTTAGTTCCTTCTATCGCTGAACTAGAGAAAAGAAATCTTCCTTTCATAGCTAGATTTTGGACTACACTAGATGATATAACATCAAACCCACTTTATAAAGATAAGGTTAAAATAAAGACAGAGAAAAAAGTTGAAGAGGGTGTAGGCTCACCAGACAATGGTTACGAGAGTTCAGACATATTAAACATACAACAATTCAATGAAGATAATTATTTGTATACGGATGTTAAAAAAATTGTTGTTTACTATTGTTGGACTAAAGATAAATTAATTGTTGTCGCACGTGGTGCTGATAAATGGCTTTTGTATGATGGCAAAAATCCTTGGGGTATAATCCCTTACACTGACTTCAAATGGGAAGTTGACCCAGTTCCTTCACGAGCTTTTGGTCGTGGCATTGGTAAACAAGGAATGGAAATCTCTGATGTTTATAATAAGTTGTTTAATCAGTTAGCAGACAATGTTCGCAATTCAGCCAACCAAATGTATCAACGAAGACGTGGTGCTCGCATTGACCCACGCCAACTAATCTCTCGTCCTTCTGGATTTATAGATGTTGATGAGATTGATAAGGATGTAAAGCAGATTGATAATAGAATTGATATTAACCCTATAGTTCAGTTACTCGCTATGGTTGACCAACAGTTCCAGGTGGCTACAGCTAATACTGATGTTGTCCAAGGAATATCTGGGGCAGACTCTGCTTCAGAAGCTATTATCCTTAACAGGAACTCAGCTCTCAGAATTGAGTTGATAAGAAAAAACTTTGCGATTGCTCTACAAAGACTTGGTAGACTTATTAAACATTTAGATTTACAGAACATCAAGGATTTAAAAATTATCAGAATCTTCAATGAGGAGTCTGAGAAGTTTGAATTGGAACAAATTAAGAAAGACCAGTTTCAAGGAGAGTATGATATTCAGGTTGAACCAGATGAGTCATTACTTGTAAATAAAGATATCATGCGTAAGCAACTACTTGACCTTGCTAACCTTACTAAAGACGATCCAGAAGCCGGTATCAACAGACAGCAACTTTATAGAGAAATAACTCGTGGTGGTGTTAGAGATGTTGAGAAATTTTTTAAGACACCAGCTGAGATAGAATCTGATAAAAAGAAAGCAGAACAGAACGCATTAATGCAAGGTGGTGGTATTGGGTTAGAAGCACAATCACAGGTAATTAATGGACAGATGTTACCAGCACCAGAGAATGGGCTGACAGATAAATCACAAATGCAACAAATAAATGCGCAAAATCAATTTTAAGAAGATACTTAAAAAAATAACAAAACACCTATGGAACAACAAATCAATAAAGAAAACTATAAAGAAGGTCTTGAGGAAAAGATAGAGGATAAGAAGTGGGCAGAGAAGTTTCTTAGGACAGATGACTGGAAAAAACTAGCTTCATTTATTTCAGATGCTTACCCACCAGTAAGCCCATATTCATTGGATACAATGGAAGAAATCAAGGCTCAGGGTGGGTATATCAAGGGACTAACATACCCAGAAACACTATTGCTAACTCTTATCAAAGAAGGAGATGAAGCAATGGAAGAATTAAAATCAAACCCCAGCGCAGAATAATTTGTGCTTTGGATAGGGGTAATGTGAGGTTATTAGGTGGCCACACACTGCCCCATTCCAGAGCGTAATATAATTAAAAGTCGAATATGAACGCAATGGTTAAAAATTAAAAAACTCAAAATCAAAATGGAAAAAGAAAATAAGAACAACCCTAGCGAGGTCCCTCAAGCAGACGCAACCAACGTTGATGCTGGAGGAGAAACTAATTTAGAGGCTCTTAAAGCTCAGATAGCTAGCCAGACCGCAACCCCTGAAGCCACAGGTGAAGTTGCGCCAAAGCCAACTCAGCCAGAAGAACCAAAAGTAGAGGCAACTACCAAGAAGTACGCTGGTAAATTCGAAAGTGATGTTGCATTGGAAGAAGGTTATGTAAATCTTGAGAAGAAACTCGGTCAGAAATCTGACTATGAGAGGTTAGGGGAGAAGTTACACAAGTACTCGGGTCAAGAGCTTGCACAACTTGAAGCAGAATTGGATTTAGCATCCAAGAATGTGACTCCAACTGAACAATCTCAAGATAACACTACTCATACTCCAGACCCAGAAGTAGAAAAGCTAAAAATGGAATTGCGAGCAATTAAGGCTGAAAGTCTTATGCGTAAACTTTCCGATGAAAAAGCTGCTCTATTTATGGAGAATCCAGAAGCCAAGAAGTATGAAAATACTTTAGAAGACTTATGGAAAAATGTTGACACAAAGAAAACCCTTAAAGAAATTTATGCGGATAGATTTGCATCAGCAGAGGAGGCTCTGAAGAGCATCTCAGAAGATAAGAGTAAAGAAGGATTCACTGTAGAATCATCAGTAGGTAAAGAGATTGGTTCGTTAGACGAACTTGATGTTTCTAAACTTACTGCTGCACAGCTTAAGGACGTGCTCCCTAAGCATAACAATTTTGCAGGGTAATCCTGAAAAGGTAAAAAACAAATGTCAACATTTCAAGTAGCAGAAACAACTACTGGCCAAATCGGTAATTTGATAATGTCATATTATGACAGACTATTGTTAGAAAAGCTAAGAGCTAATCTAGTAATGTATCAGTTTGCTGAGAAGAAACCGTTGCCTCTCCATAGTGGTCTTACTATCACCTGGAATCGTTATACTGACATGTCAGCTGCTTCAGCTTTGACAGAAGGTACAGTTCCAGCTCAGACAGTGACTTCAACCACGAAGGTTTCAGCAACAGTAGAACAGTACGGTGCTTACGCACAACCATCCGACTTACTACAAATGACAGCTATCGACAATCAAATTGAATCATTAATTGATTTGTTTGGTTATCAGGCTTCATTGACAGTAGATACTAGAATCAGAAATTGTCTGTTAGGTACATCTTCAATCCCATCAGGTGCGAAGTTACCACTACAATTCTGGCACTCTGGTACTTCAGCTGGTTATATCGGAACCCTATCAAGTATCTTAGGTGATATGGATATGGACACCAATAACCTTCGTGAAGCAGCTTTCAATCTTCGCAGATTGAATGTCCGTCCTTTCGAAGATGGCAATTTCGTAGCAGTAGCTCATCCAAATGTTATCAAAGCCATTGAGGCTGATACCGCATGGACATCATGGAATCAATACAATGCTAAAGAAACTATGTGGAAGGGTGAAGTTGGAAGAATTTACGGTATTCGTATCGTTGAATCTACCAACATGTACTCATCTACATCTGGAGCTGGAGCAAGCACAACCGCTTACTACACACCAGTCTTTGGTAAAGGATGTTACGCAGTTACTGAACTTGACGGTGGTGTAAAAACCTACGTTAAGAACCCAGGCAACTTCGACACAAGTAACCCTATCAATCAATATTCAACTGTTGGTTGGAAGATTAATTTCGCAGTTCAAGTACTACATACTTCCGCTGGACGTATCTTAGTAACAGCTGGCTAATCACTTGTAAGTTCCTCTGGCGTTGGAGCTCTACTCCAGCGTCAGGATGAACCTATAATTTAAAAACACCTATGAAAAAGATTTTAGTTACTGGCGGTCGAGGGTTTATAGGATCTCACCTCGCCAATAGATTAGATAAAGATGGTCATGAGGTTATTGTTTTAGACAACCTTTCACACCCATCAAGAGTAATACTTCGCCCTAGAATAAAATTTAGGTATGGAGATGTTCGCAGTAAGGAAGACATAGAACAACTAGTCAAGTGGTGTGATGTAGTTTTTCACCTCGCAGCTCAAATCCATGTGGACAAATCAATAAAAAACCCGCAAGAGACAATAGACATAAATGTCACAGGCACATTAAATGTTTTAGAAGCAGTACGCAAGTACGACAAGGAAATGATTTTTGCTTCAACTTCTGAAATATATGGTACAGCACAGACTGGCAAGATGAGCGAGGAACATCCACTAGACGCGCAGTCACCATATGGAGCGTCTAAGCTAGCAGCTGATAGATTATGTAAGGCATACCACAGTACATATGGAACGAAGGTAAAGATACTTAGAAACTTCAATACCTTTGGTCCAGGACAAGCAGATGGTGGAGAGGGAAGTTCATATGGAGCTGTTATAGGGATATTCACAAGGTTAGCACTAGCCAGTAAACCAATGCCGGTATTTGGCACTGGTGAACAAGCTAGAGATTATATGTATATAGATGACGCTATAAACGCATATCTACTAGTCCACGAAAAAGGGGAATATGGAGAAGAGTATAATGCTGGTACAGGGGTACCAATAACAATAAACAACCTTGTAGAGTTTATAGAAAATAATGTCTTACCAAATTCCGGTCATATACACGTAGAATCAAGACCAGGGGAAGTGAATATGTTATGTGCAGACGCAAGCAAACTAAGAGCTCTTGGGTGGAAACCAGAGAGAGTCACGTTTGAAAATAAATTAATGCGATTTATTAATAGTTATAAAAAATCATTAACACAAGGTTATGGAAAAAACACCTAAGAACAAAAAGTTTTCTATTATTATTCCAGTGTATAAATCAGAAGAATATCTGAAAGGTACACTAGACGCAATAGATGACCAAGATTACAAAGAGTACGAGAAAATAATTGTTGTCAACAAAGACAATAAAGAAGTTATAGAAATAGCAAAGAAGCGTAAGTGTGTGCTTGTTACAATAGACGAAGATAAAGGAGCACCATACGCAAGAAACAGAGGGGCAGAGGTAGCAACTGGTGACTACCTAATGTTTATAGACCCAGATGTTTATTTGAACCCAGGTATTTTAAAAGTGTATGAAGAAGAATTTAGAAAACATCCAGAGGTTGGGTTTGTCTATACATCATACGAAATAATAACACCACCTGGTGTACAACCACAGTTTATACCTGCTAGAAAGTTTGATAGGTATCACCTTACTTGTAATAATTTTATCTCTGGGGCAAACCCATTAAAGAGAGAGTTATTTAAAGGACAGGACGAAAGTCTAAAGAGTCTACAAGATTGGGATATGTGGCTTACAGTTACAGAGGACGGAACAATTGGACACTTTATAGAAGAGTTCATAGGTTTTAAAACAGAACCACCAAGAACTGGTTCTATATCAATGGACAGCTACAATAACTGGATTGAACGCAGAACTACTGTAAGAGAAAAGCACGGTATTAAGGATAGGGATATTGCTGTCATATCAATGGGAGCACCTGTTCATGGGTTGGCTACAGCTAAGATATTAAATGCTGATTTTTACGACCACCCAATACATAAACAGAATAATTATAAGTTAGTTTATCTATTAGGATTTTACCCAACTGGGGCAGAGAGCCATATGCACGCTCTAATGGATAATGTCAACAAGGATTGTAAAAGATTAGTTCATTGGATAGGAACAGATGTTTATCAAATGTGGCACAACACTTCTTACGCTGGAGTGTCTGACCTAAAGAAAATGTTTAAGAAGTTAAACGTTACTCACTGGACTGAATATATTACGACACATGATGAAATGAAGGACATGGGGTTTAAGACAGAGATTGTCCCCCTACCTTGTGAGAAGTTATTTGAACCACACGCATTACCAGAAGAGTTCTCAGTTGGAGTTTATATAAACCCAACTCAGAATATGTATTATGAGAATGAGATGTATGATGTGGCACGAGCGATGCCTGATATAAAGTTTAAGTTCTTTGGAGATAAAAATAAATCTGGTAGGACAGAAGAGAATTGTGAGTGGGTAGGATGGGTTGATATGGAAGAATTTATAAACAACACGTCTTGTTTACTACGCGTTACTGTCCATGATGGCTTGCCACTAGGACCGGTTCAGTTCTTTATGAAGGGACGAGATGTGGTTACCAATGTCAATTTGGACTACGCCTACATTATCAATGAGAAGGAAGGAGCAAAGTCAAAGAGCCAAATTCTCAAATCAATTAGAGAAATAAAAGAAAAGGCAAAGGTTAATGTTGAAGCATCAGAGTATTATAATAAGCTAATGGACCACAACAAGTTCAGAAAGGCGGTATATGCCCAAAAAGCCTAATATAAAAGAACCACTTATATCAGTGGTAATGCCTACTTTCAACAATGACTGGTGTATATCAGACGCTATTCGTTCTATAA
>Ga0208375_1004920_pt1 | contig 10192 bp, 21 predicted proteins | sample RifOxyD1_FD_184038 | JGI IMG/M metagenome (GOLD analysis project Ga0208375, IMG submission 184038) | Soil microbial communities from Rifle, Colorado - Rifle Oxygen_injection D1 (SPAdes) | ecosystem: Environmental > Terrestrial > Deep subsurface > Rock core/Sediment | place: Rifle, Colorado...
AGAGCTGAACATAAGCTATAAGCTGATAATCTTCGGGGTATGCTTCGCATTCTTCCTTGGCATTGGATCAGGGACACTGCCGGCGTACAGGGCAGCGAGATTAAAGCCGGTGGATGCGCTGAGGTATGAATGATGCTGGGTAGATCAGGCCGACGCTGAACAATATTGATCAATTAATTGTCAATTGGGCTTTTGATCCTGGATAGATCCTTATTTGATACTTTGGCATAAATCAAAGTCGTGCTGATATTTGAATGCCCCAAAAGCTCTTTTATGTATCTTATATCTGTTCCATTTTCAAGCAGATGCGTGGCAAAGGCATGCCTCAGCGAGTGCGGCGTAATTTTTTTGTTTATGCCTGCTTTTTTTGCGGCTGTCTGGACAATCTGCTCAATGCTCCTTAATCTTTTGCCAAGTAAACTCATCCAGATAGTCATACCATGTATGGACAATTCCTGAGCCATTTAATGATTCTAGTTTTGTTTTATTAGTGCCATAATAATAAATAGATGAATTTTGATACTTATCAAAATATTCTTCAAAATTAATTGTAGGAACAAATTTGCATTCTTCTTTTCTTTCTCGAATAATCCGTTTAACTAACTTCCTTTTTTCATAAGGTATTTCCACTTGAATTAATTTGGAACCATTAATTTCTAATATTCTTGACTGCAAAAATCCCTTATCGTTTAATTTTTGGATTGCACTTTCTAATATTTTACTATGCGGAGGGTATCCTGTTTCTTCTGATAAATCATTCAAGTCTAATAATGAACCATTATTAGTTATACTAATATAAGCTTTCTCAAGGATTTGCGTATGTAAAAAAGGTAATTTATTGCTCATTTTTTCGACCATTCTTTAATTCTACTTTCATAAATGTTTCTACTTTTCTTGATAATATGATAGAGTTATCCTCGCAGAATTTTTTATATGAATCATATACTTCTTCATCAAGACTTAGCGCAACAGTTTTTCTTCCCATATGAGCTCATATGATTGCATATGTATATAAATTTTATGTTTACTTGTCCAGTGATAAACAAAACGACGTCCCTAAATGTCATGTTTAATCAAAATCAAACATAAGAGTAACTTCTTTAATCCTTCCCCCAATTAATTCTCTATCTTGCTTGCCAAGTGCAACGCAATGGGCAGTAGCATTTCTTGATGGCAAAATCTTTTCAAAAGTTGTAATAAATTTATTCTTATTTTTCTCTTTTAATTTTGGAGAAATGTCGTTCCAGTTACTTTTATCAATGATTATTTGAAAAAGATGCCCTAGTGTAACGAATTCAAGATCATCTTTTTTTCTTTTATGTGCATAATAAGGTTCATTCTTAGCTCTTTTAATATCATTTTTGATAGATTCACTTATCCTTTTATCAATCCAGTCTTTCTCGGCCTTGAAAATACCTCTTAAAAATTCTCTGAGGGTATTTTCTAAGCAGAAGATATATCTATACATCTCCATCATTTCAGTAGCTTCTTTATACATTATCAAGGGTTTGAGAGGATTATTGACTCTCGTCCCTTTTTTTGAGAAACCTTTTGCAGGGTTCAGAGAGTTTTTGAATTTTGCTTTTGCCATCCGATATAGATCAATCCCCTTAATTTCTTTTGTTTTCACCCATTTTCCGTCTTTCTTATCAACATATCCATAGCCTTTTGCTCTGTTGAGGATTGTACTAACTGTTGTATGTGAAATGCCCACAATATTTCCTATTTCTTTATTGCTTTTTTTCTTTGCTGCCTTCAAGACTTCGATTGCTTTGCTATGTATTGCTAATAATGATTGTAGATTAGAAGTTAATTCCTCGGCATTAGATGGCATTTTATACTACCTTCTGATATCCTTTTCCTTTCTTGATAAGAATTCCTTCACTTTCAAGCTTCTTCCAAAGATTTGAAACTGTGTTTGGCGCTACTTTTAGGGATTTAACTATTGCTGTTTGCCCCTTATGACCTGTTGATTCATAGATCTTTTTCTCAGCTGGACTAAGCTTATTAATACGAGACTCTACTTTCTGCTTTACTAAAAACTCTAGAAGTTCCCTTATCTTTTTTATCTCTTCATTGCTCATTCTGTTGTTTCCTCAATTTTTTAATAGAAAATGACTTTGGGATGTTGCTTGGTGCAACATTCTTAACTGACAAGACAGCCTCAATCTGTTTTGCTGATGCTCCATTCTGTATTAATTGCAGTATCAACAGATTCTTAATAGCAGCTAACTCTTCTTTTACTCCCTTGATTTCTTTAGCTAAATCATCCATTTTTCTTCTTTAAACCTGTTTTAGTAACCCTAACCAAATTTGCGGTTTTACCTGTGATATCAGCAATCTCACTTGGTTGAAGTCCAGCATCTGATAGTAACTGCACTTGTTCTTTGAATGATTTGTCCTTAGTGGCAACTACTGCCAAGAGTCTTGTCATCAAATCCAATCTCCGAAATAATTCTTTTTCATCCATTTTTTTTCAATAATGCCTTTTCCTTTGACACATGTTTCTCCGAAATGTTTAAAATCTTAGCAATTTCTTTGTTACCTAGATTTCTTTTGACAAAGTAAGCCACCTTTTCTTTTACAGAGGTTTCCTTACCCAATGCGTCTTTTATGTCATAAAGCAAAGCTATCATCACATCAAGCTTTTGTTCGATTTTTTCTTGATTTTCTTGCATAATACATTAGTAATATGGTAGTATTTATAAATTTTTCTATATAAATAAGCCTAAAATATTACTACTACATTAATTTAGACTACTTTGACTGTAAGGATAACAAAACTCCCCCAGTCCTGAGGACATATACTCTGCTACGCAGAAATCTATAAGTTGGCAAAAACTACGGCACCAGTCTGATTTTCGGCGGTAAAAAAACTCTGCGGGCGCAGGTTTCCCACACTACGTATGGGAAACGAACTTAACAGGAATTTAACGGTTCGGAACGACCGCTTCGCTATTTTGCCAAGCAAGAATTTAAAAACAATTATAAATATAGGCTGTTATATCATATGATAACATGAAAAATATCAAACTGGTGCGGTGGCTCAAGTTTTTCATCAGGATGGAAGTCATATTCATCATAATAAAAATAGTGCTGGTTCTTGCATTCCTGCTGGTATTCGGCAGGAATCTCAATGTCTGGCATATAAGCATCGCAATCTTCATTGTCAGCGCCATATCCGCATTCATCTATGAGAAGATGAGAGAGAGGAGGATTTCACTTAGCAGGCAGCTCAATGAGATATTCTTTTAGCTTCTGCTTCACTTTCTGCTTCAGTCCATCATCAAGATCAAGCTTATCCGCTTCATCAGCGTTTATTTCCGGCAGTTTTGTGAGCGTGCCTATAAACTTTCTTCCCGCAGCCTTTGCCTGGACTTCTATTTCCACAGCAGATTTTTTGCCAAACTCCTTTAATGCAGGGAATTTGCTTATTGAATTTGCGCCTGCATCCAGGAGAAAGGAGATCCTGTCCGTGCGGTTTTTCCATATGCCAAACTGGATGTCTATCTTCGGGAAATCAATCCTTGTTCTCGCGATCCATTCTGCCTGATATTCCTTTGGCGGAGGCAGGGAATTTTCAAACATGGTCCCTTTCTGCGGGTTTAACCCGTAGAAATGGATCTTTTCTATGCCATACTCACTGATTATTTTTTTTAATTCAGGATAATCTTCAATTGTTTCTCCCAAGCCAATGATTATAGTCACTGCTCTTTTTAATCCGAGCTTTTCTGCCTCACTGAACATCTTAAGATACGGCTCAACCGGCTTTGAAGGGCAGACTTTTTTATGGACTTCATTGTTTACTGTTTCAATTGATCCAACAACGCCCTTTATGTACGGCAGGAATTTTTTAAGATCTTCTTTTGACAATGCTCCTGCGTTTAGCCAGATCTTTTCTCCGTAAGCAAGGCATATTTTCCTCAGCATTTCTGCAAAATCATCTGTTTTGTACATCCCTGTCCCGCCTGAGAAGAATCCAAGCTTCCAGCCAAGTTTTTTACATAGAATAACTTCTGCAAGCATTGATTCTATTGATCTTACTGCCGGCTTTCCTTTCTTATTCTGCTTTGGCTGGGTTGACATGTAGCAGTACTGGCAGTCCCTTATGCTGCATCCCCAGCTGAAGAAGATGGCTCTTTCAAAGCAGGTTTCGTTTGGGAAGTTTTCTAGGTAGATCTGCTTGGCCTGGTGCATTAGGATAGATAATTTGGATTGATTCATATTAGTATGGGAAAGAGAAGGGTTTTATAAAATATGCCTTATAATGCTTTATATTTTCAATTGCTTCTTAATATCTTCTAATTTATGGACCTTGCCTGCTTTTATCTCTTGTTCTGCCTTTGCAATATTCTTTTTTGCTTCTTCGGATAGTTCCATACGGCTTTCTGCCAAATCCCAGATGATATCTTCGTAAGTATCTTCATCATATATTTTCATTCTGTTTAATGTGTTAAGCAGATCATTGCTGATTTTTATGTTAGGGGTCATAAAAAAAGGTATATTTGTTGGAATGTATAAAGATTTCGATTTAAGGGCTAATTCTCAAAAACTTTATATATTCTTAAGGCTATAGAACATAAAAAGAAGGTTAGGGGAAGGATATAATGAAAAATGGGATACTATTTGTCATAATTGTATCATGCCTGATTTTAGCAGGATGTCAATCTCAGCAAAAAATGACCTGCAATAAGCCATATATCTTAGTAGGTAGTGAATGTTGTTTGGATAAGGATAATAATGCTATTTGCGATAAAGATGAAAATTTAGGAGTCCAAAAACAAGAAGAGCAAATTAAATCCAAAGAAAGTATAGAAATAGTTGCTAAAAGATTTGGAAGATTTTTTGAACAGAAGGATGCCGGAGCTATATATGATATGCTTATTCCAACATCGCAGGCGATGATAAGTAGAGACGCCTTTATTAACACATTTAATTTTAAATTTAAAAACTTTGATACCACAATAACATATACAGAATCCTATGAAGATTCTCCTATAGTAGCTTTTGCTAAATATGATGCAGGAGAATTACTTAAAGTTAGTATGAAATCAATCAGATTTGAATTAGTAAATAATGAATGGAGAGTTGATGCTTTTGCTGATATATTAAATAATCCATGCGGAGACAATATATGCCGTGAGGAAGAAAGAGGAGATTTAAGAGAAAATTCATGCAGTATTTTAGATTGTCTTGCCTCACAATATGAAATTGTATTGGGTCAGGATTTTACTACTACTTTTTTAGGCCATAAAATAGAGATAAAGTCTAAAGATGATATTAATGCAACCACTGCTTTTTTAGCGCATCCTTATGTAGGACTAAAGGTAGTTCTTAATGTTAATGGAAAAAATATACCTTTAGAAATTAATAGCTATGTTGCTTCTGGACCCAAAAATAGTGCGGGAGAAGAAAAGAGAGATATAGATTTTACAGGTTACTACTATCTTCATAAAGATAATACTTATAAGTCCATACATCATATAGAAGATAATATTTATTTAGGTATTAATAGTTTTGCACATTACGAAACTAATGAAAATACATTGTTTATTATTCTATTTAATCTAGATAAATAAATAGAAAGTGAAAATATGGCAAAATTAGAAACAATTAGGCTATTAAAAGAAAAAAGAAATCGGTTGGTAACTCAATGGTGGGCGAGTATATCTATCATATTACTTATAATCATTAGTTTAATGATTGGAAAAATTTGGCGAATTATTGGAATTTTTCTTCTTTTCATATTTCCAATAATATCTTTGATTAGTAAATCAACACCATACCAACTTAAAAATCAAATTCATGATGTTGATATTGAACTATCCAAAATCTCTGAATATAAAGAAGAATCATTTTGGAAATATATCTAAATGAGAATGGTAAGAAATATGAACTTTATTTATCTAACTTATCGAGAAAAAATTCACTTCTCCAGTTATCAATTTCTATTATTGTAGGTTTGCTACAAAATTTAAGAGATGAAGATATCTCCTCTCCATTTGATAGTAAAAGATCAACATAATCTACATCTTTGTGAAATTTTATTATTTTTCCAACAACCCCTTCTTCAGTTTTTACAAACTTTTTTAGGGGGCATGTCAAAATCCATCATCTTTTAATTTTTTAGCTATTGCTGAATTAATATAGGCTGTTATGGATGCATGACCTAACTTAGCTAAATCTGCTTCATGTGATCTTATTCTCTCAAATAAATCATTCAATATAGCTACTCGTGTCCATTTTTCCTTTATTTGTTTCATGTAACATGGGTGTAACATATGTACTATTTAAATGTTTTGGTTTTTAGACGTACAATCCTAATAGAAATAAGCCTCTGAAGGGATTTGAACCCTCAACCTGCGCTTTACGAAAGCGCTGCACTAACCGTTATGCTACAGAGGCAAATAATAAGCTTAAAAGAACAGGGGTAATTAAAGCTTTTCTAATTTTGGCACTATCCAATAAAGGCCAATAGCTTCAAAGCTTTGCCAATATCTGCTCTTTCGTGTATTTGCTTTGGCAGTTATTGCAGATCATATGCTTCTTTCCCTTCTTGTCCTTTACATAGCTGCCTATGATCTTATCTAAGAATATCTTTTCGATCTTTGCCTTGCATATCTCGCATTTGTCTGCCATTTTTTCAAATCCCTTTTATTATTTGTGCTGTGTATTTAAGCAGGCATAATCCTAAGCCCTTTATTTTCCACTTTAATCAGCACTTCTTCTCCCTTTTCCAGATTCAATGCGTTTTCTACATCCTTTGGCAGCCTTAGGATAAGGTTGCTTCTGATTCTTCCAAGTTTGGTCCTTATTGTCTCATTCTTAAGCTTGTTCAGCAGCAGTATCTTCTGCGCTTGCTCCGGATTGTAATAGATTTCTCCGCAGGGGCATACCCACCCCTCTATATTAAACTCATTAAATTTCATCTCTTTATTATATTTCATCATTTTTCCGCATTTATAACATTTCATTTTTATCTCCCGCCGAATTTCCCAAAATGTATCAATACCCAAACATCCTCTTTCATAATTTCGTTATAGTCTTTTACTATGACGGCATTAAATGTTTTATTCCCTCTGTCCAGCCACTTCTCAATTGTGCCTGCTTTTCTTTTTCTTGGGGCTTCGTAACCTTCTTCCAATATCTCTGCAACATCATACAGGGTTTTTTCTTCTTTCATCAGTTCTCTCATTGCTGAATCACTGACTACAATCCTTAGTCCCCCATATTTCTCACTAAACATACTTATCAAACATATGTAATACACATATGTATATAAATCTTTCGCTTTATGAGGCAATAGTTGTCAGGCTTTATATTCTGATTACAGGCAAATATCAGATTTTTATCACAATTTATATAAACCCACAATCAACACAATAGTATATGGCCCGAATAGCTATTGTGGAAAAGGACAAATGCCATCCGCTTCAGTGCGGAGACTATTATTGTGTTAGGCTTTGCCCTATCAACAGGACAGGCAAAGAATGCATAATCAAGACAGAACAGAAGAAGGTCGGTATAAATACAGAACTATGCACAGGCTGCGGAATCTGCCCAAAACGATGCCCATTTGATGCACTTCACATTATCAAGCTCCCAGAAGAGCTGGACAAGGATCCGATCCACAGGTACGGAAAAAACGGATTTCATCTTTACAATCTTCCTGTGCCTATGTTCGGGAAAGTGACGGGAATTGTCGGAAAGAACGGGATCGGAAAATCAACTGCTGTAAAGATAATGGCAGGAATGCTGAAGCCGAATCTTGGCAGGGAAAAAGAAGCGGATATCAAAGAGCTTATAGCTTATTTCAAAGGCCAGGAAGCGCAGGTATTCTTTGAAAAACTGAGGGATGACAGGATAAAGATATCCTACAAGCCGCAGGAAGTGGATGTCATCCAGAGAAAAGCAAAAGGCAAAGTCATAGACCTGCTGAAAAAGGTTGATGAAAAGAAGATGCTCGGCGAATATGCAAAAAAGCTTGATATCGGAAAGATACTTGAAAATGACATCACAAAGATCTCAGGCGGGGAGATGCAGAGGGTTGCGATATGCGCTGCTGTTTTAAAAAATGCAAATGTGTATTTCTTTGATGAGCCGGCATCATATCTTGATATAAAGCAGAGGCTTAATGTCGCAAGATTCATAAAAGGGCTTGCAGGCAAAGACACAGCGGTTGTTGTTGTTGAGCACGACCTTATTATCCTGGATTACATGGCTGACCTGATATATCTTATGTACGGAACTCCCGGATGCTATGGGATAACAAGCCTTCCTAAATCAGCAAAAGCAGGAATCAATCTTTATCTTGACGGATATATCAAGGATGAAAATATGAGATTTAGGGATCATGCAATAAAATTCATGGTAAAGCCTCCAACTTCATTCAAAAAAGCAAGAACACTTACATCCTGGGAAGGCATACATAAAAAACTGGGAAATTTCAGATTGGATGCAAAATCCGGAGACATAAAAATCGGAGAGGTCTGCGGAATTTTGGGCGAGAACGGAATAGGCAAGACTTCTTTTGTGAAGATTCTTGCAGGAGAGGCTGAAAAGGACATGGGAAATGTTTCAGTGAATGTGAAAGTCTCCTACAAACCCCAGTATATCAGCATTGAAAATGATATCATTGTGATGAACCTGCTCAATGAAGCTGTAAATAAATATGATATTGAGATCATCAGGCCGCTGGACATTAAGCCGTTGCTCACAAAGAAAATAAGTGAATTATCCGGCGGAGAGCTTCAGAGGGTCGCGATAGCAGAATGCCTCTCAAAAAACGCGGAATTATACCTCCTGGATGAGCCTTCCGCATATCTTGACGTAGAGCAGAGGCTTATAATCTCAAGAGTGATAAGAAATGTGATGCACCAGAAAGGAGCATCATGCCTTGTGGTTGACCATGACCTTTTATTTTTGGATTATCTGTCCGACAGATTGTCTGTATTCACAGGTGAGCCTGCTGTCCACGGCCAGATGAACGGGCCTTTTGAGATGGAAGAAGGCATGAACCTGTTCTTAAAAGACATCAACATGACTTTCAGAAGAGATCAGGAGAGCCATAGGCCGAGGGCAAATAAGCTTGACTCGCAGATGGATAAAGAGCAGAAAGCAGAAGGCAAGCTTTATTATGGGTAATATACTTATAATACTAAAATAAAATGGTCCGCGTAAACATAATCAATCCAAGATATCTCACAGATCAGCATCTTATTGCAGAATATTATGAGATCCTGATGCTGGCAGAATATGCCAGAAAGCACTGCAAAAAATATTCTCGTCCTATACTGAAGGATATCCCGAAACATTACTGTCTTGGAAAAGGCCACATGAAATTCTTCAGGAACAAAACAAAGTATCTGAAAACAAGGCATGATAGGATAAGAAAAGAGATGAAGAGAAGAGGATTTGACCCAAAGATAAAGATGAATCTTAAAGGATTTAGAAGCAATTTGCTTAAATCATGGAGGCCTAATAAACAGGATATTAAGGTTATACAAAAGAGATTGATATGGAAGATAAGAAAAAAGCCAACTTATTACAGGTATTACGGCGAGCATAAGCCGCTGAAGTTCTTTGTTGGGATGGTTGGGAAGGCGGGATGAGCTTCTTCATTTTTTGGACTTCTTAAAGTTGGAGACTATCCCTTCAACATCGGATTCTTTCATTCCTGCTTTCTTTGCTTCTTCTTTGAGCGGCTTGGTTATCTCTGCAAAAGTCGGCATTATAACTTTGTTAAGTATTGACTATATGATTTTTATGTAATAAAAGAGATTAATGGCAGGTGCCTATATCTTCCTGAAAAAACTTAAAAATCCTGTATGCCCCAATCCCTGGAAATCTGGCCTTGCTCTCCGCTCATCCAAAACCCATTCTCTTTCGATCAGCTCAGTTGTTTTCAGGCATAAAAATCCGTATCTGCCAGCTTCAACAACTGTTCTCTGGGATTGCGTGATCTGCGGGGAATAGGCAACCAGAAAGCCCCCAAGCTTCAGGCACTTTGAAATATTGTCAAATGCCTTCCATGGTTCCGGAACATCTAATGTAAACACATCCACCTCTTCCTCATCTACTTTCTCATATACATTTCCGTTTTTCACTTTTATGTTTTTCAAGCCAAGCAATTCTACATTCTCATTTGTTGCGGCCAGGCTTCTTTCATCAATATCATAAGTGACAACCTTTT
>Ga0208375_1004921_pt1 | contig 10192 bp, 9 predicted proteins | sample RifOxyD1_FD_184038 | JGI IMG/M metagenome (GOLD analysis project Ga0208375, IMG submission 184038) | Soil microbial communities from Rifle, Colorado - Rifle Oxygen_injection D1 (SPAdes) | ecosystem: Environmental > Terrestrial > Deep subsurface > Rock core/Sediment | place: Rifle, Colorado...
ACTAATGCTGAAACCTCACGTTGTGTATAGCCCTCACGAAGATGCAGAATAATCTGCATTCTTTCATGTGCTTTAAAGTCTGTTTCTGCTTTGTATGCTTTCTCAATTTCTTGAAGAGAATATTTTAATAAATCCATAATTATCACCTCAATCTAAAAGTAAGCATTACTACTATATAAAGTTTGCTCAATTATTTAAGTCCTTGACTATATATCCTCAGAATATCCAATAATATTTGATAAATATATTGCATCAAAATCTCCTTCAGGTGACAATTCAATTGCTCTTCTACAAAAAAATATTACTCTCTCCGGTCTTAATAATTCCATTCTTTGTCTTAAATATTCATTTGCATTTGAGTTTCTAAACAAGAATTTTTTAAAATTGCTTTGCATGAATGCTTCTCTTCTAAATTTTGCATATTCAATTTGCCAATAATTTCTATCAAAAGCTACAACTTCTCCATATTCAGACAATGCAAATGGAACATCTCCTGAACTACAAACAGAAAGAAATCTTTGTCCTTCTTTGGGTTCTAATCCTCTAATAATAAGTTCTAAATTTTCATTTATTCTAAAGTATGAAACATTATCAATAAACAATTCTTCAGTCATCTTAATGCTCCACTTTCAATCAAAACTTCTACCATTCATTTTTTCTATTTGAATTAATCTTTCAAGTCTATTTTCATTGGTTTCAGCTCTTCTTCCGTATTTTTGCAAAAGATAAGCAGCACCATAAAACATAAGTGCCTTGGTAAAATCCCCTTCTTCATAATTTTGTATAGAATTAAAAATATAACCTAAATCAGCAAATAGAATTCCATATGTAAGAAGATAACTTACTCTTCTCAAGGTTCTATAGCCATCTTTAAGCACCATTAATTCCTTTGGTTCAAACTCTTGTTCATCAAATAATACCATAAAAATATTTTTTTCAATTGACTTATTAAATTTTTCTATTGATTCTAAACTCAAACCCATTTTTCATCGTGTTTAATATTTTACAGAAGATGGCTTAAAAAGTGTTTATTCTAAAAACCCTACTAATGTTAAAGAACAATGATCTACAAATAATCTAAATATAGAATTTCTTAATGATGTTTCAATTAAATCTCCTAACTTTAAGAAACGCTTCAACAAAAGAAACAACCAATATTATTTTTTTAATAAATCATCAAGCTTCGTTATCGAACAGGAGAAAGTTTATTATAGATTAGAATATAACTCCAAAGTAAATTGAATAAACTATTAGAAACATATGAAATAAATGTTCATGAATTGTTCTCAAAAACTAAGAACATAGATTTAGACTTTTCAAAATTAACTCCCCATCAAATCTTAAAAGAATTCTTTGGTTATAACGGATTTAAACCACAACAATTTGAAATTATTACAAGAATCCTTAACAAAGAAGGAAATACTTTGGGAATAATGCCTACAGGTGGAGGAAAATCCCTTTGTTTCCAAATTCCTGCATTAATTCAAAAGAATTTAACCATCGTTGTTAGCCCTCTTATTGCTTTAATGAAAGACCAAATTGATTCCTTGAACGCAAAAAATATTCCATTAGCTTTTTTCATTAATTCAACTCTTTCTAAAGAAACTAAAGAGCAAATCCTAAAATTAATTTCAGAACAAAAAATAAAATTATTATATTTAGCACCAGAAAGTTTGAAATCTGAACTTGTCCTTGAAGCTTTAAAAAAAGCTAAAATAGATTTGTTTGTAGTTGATGAAGCTCATTGTATCTCTACTTGGGGACATAATTTTAGACCAGATTACTTAAAACTTCCAGAGATTTTAGAAAAATTAGATTATCCTCAAGTTTTAGCATTAACAGCAACTGCAACAAAAGAAGTTGAAGAGGATATTAAAACTCAATTAAAGATAAATTATGCTTCTTTCAAATCTTCATTTGATCGTCCAAACCTGTATCTAGATATAATTAAATTAGAGCCTAACATTAAGAAAGAATTATTTTTAATTGAACTCTTGAGGGTATTAAAAGGACCTACAATTGTTTTTGCAAGTTATAGAAATAGCACTGAAGATCTTTCATTATTATTGAATAATTTTGGAATAAAAAGTATTTATTACCATGCAGGATTAAATAAAGAAGAAAGAGAAAAATTACAAAATGAATTTATTTCTGGCAAGTGTGATGTAATCATAGCTACTATTGCTTTTGGTATGGGAATTGATAAAGCAAATGTTAGAAATATAATCCATTATAATATCCCAAAATCTATTGAAAGCTATTATCAAGAAATTGGAAGAGCTGGGAGAGATGGACATAAAGCAAATTGTATTACTCTTTTTTCAAAGATAGATGAATATAAAATAAAAGATTTAATTGCTAGTGATTGGCCAAATGAACCTAAAATAAGGAATATTATTAATCTTTTTTTAAGCCAAAATGAAAAATATATTTTTACATCAGCTAGGAAATTATCTTATGATTCTGATGTTAAAGAAGTCCCAGTAAATTTAATTTTGCACAAACTTGAAGAAATTAATGCAATCAAGATTTTTACAAATGTTTTATATCAAATTAAATTTGAGTTAAAAACAAACTCATCTACAATTATACTTGAAAATCCAAAATATGCTTCTGATTTACAAAAAATATTCACTTGTTCATTTTTTAAAAGTCGAAAGATATGGCTAGATTTTGAAGAAATCATGAATGAAACTAAATTAAATTATTTTAAGATCTTAGAAATAATAAATTTATTAAAGACCCAAGGTTTTATTCATTTAGGAGAATCAAAGACGAAAGATTTAGTTTGGATTAAAGATTGTATTAAAACTTTAGATATAAAACCCATTGCAGACCAATTTCAAGCTATTTTAGATAATGATTTGAAGAAAGTGGATCTTTTAATAAATATTTTAACAACTACAAAGTGTATTAGGCATAATATTCTTAAATATTTTGATGAGCCTGATTTAAGTTATACTTGTGAAATGTGTTCAAATTGTATTGGAGATCAATTAGGTTCAAACATTTCGGTTGAGGTAGATGAATTATATGTTTCCAGCGAAGAAATAGCTAAAATTAACAATTTAAAAATAAATTTATTAGAAGATACTTTATATGCCATTTTGTTAAAATGTATTATTATTGATAAAAATATTTTAGCAAAAGATTTTGTAAAAATACTTACTGGAAATTTACATAGATTTAATAATAAAAATAAATCCAAATTACAATGTTATAATTTACTCAGCAATTTTAAATCTGATTCAAAATTTCTTGAAGAAAATATTAATGATTTACTCAAAAAACAATGGATTAAACAGGAAGTTGATGGCACACTAAAGATTACTAAAAAAGGTATTCTATACTTGGAATCAAAACCAATTTAGTTGAAATAAACATAACCATGGTTTTAAGAAGAAAATAAGTCCGAGAAAGATATTAATGGTTTTGAATAAAAGTAATAATTCTAAAAAACAGCAACCTGACATTTATAGTTTAGAATTTATAAAACAAGAATTTGAAAAGTATGATTATTTGTTTTTAAAAATTAAGAAAAAATCTTTTGTATATCATTTTTTGTTAGATTTTTAAATATATGAGAATCTATAGAAATAATATCCTTTACAAGCTCAATTTTACTTTGTTGTAATTCTAAAATTTTTTCTTCTACAGTTTCTTTCATTATTATTTTGTATACAAAAACATTTTTTTTCTGTCCTATTCTATGGGCACGATCAATTGCTTGCATCTCAGACGCAGGATTCCACCATGGATCAACAATAAAAACATAATCTGCTGAAGTTAAATTTAATCCAAGACCTCCAGCTTTTAAACTAATTAAAAAAAGTTTAATATTTTCATTTGTTTGAAATTCTTCAACAATTTCTTTTCTTTTAGTTGTACTTCCATCAAGATAAGAATAATTAATATTTTCTTTATCAAAATAATCTTTAAATAACTTAAGCATTTTAACAAATGATGAAAATATCAAAATCTTATGTCCACCAGCTAAAATCTCATTAATTTTATTTATCATATTTTCAAATTTTCCGGATTTACCTTTATAGCTAGCATCAATTAAAGAAGGATGATTACATATTTGTCTTAGAATAATAAGACCCTTTAAAATTTTCATTTTAGATTTATTCATACCTTCATTTGCAATTGAATTTGTAATTTCTTCTCTAAATTTCTCTTTCCATATGTCATAAACTTCTCTTTGTTGAGGATCCATATCACAATATGAGACGGTTATTTGTTTTTCGGGAAGTTCTTTAGCAACAAATTCCTTTTTTCTTAATAAAATAAACGGATTAATAATATTTCTTAGGGATAAAGCTTTATTTTTATTCTTCTCTATTTCAATGCTTTTATTAAATGTATTCTTAAAATATTCTATATTTCCAAGAAGACCTGGATTTAGAAATGCAAACTGAGACCAAAGTTCAAGAGAACTATTTTCAATTGGAGTTCCAGTCAATGCAAGACGATAACTAGATTTTAAGCCAAATACAGATTTAGCACTTTTTGAAAGAAAATTTTTTATTTGTTGAGATTCATCAAGTATAATATAATGAAATTTTATTTGTTTAAAAATATCTGAATCATTACGTATTGTTCCATATGTCGTTATAATAAGGTCAGTTTTTTTATTTAATATTTCTTTTTTTGTTTTTGGTCGATCATTACCATGATGAAAATAAGCATTAAGATTTGGTGTAAATTTTTGAATTTCTGCAAGCCAATTAAAACCTAATGATTTTGGAACAATTACTAATGTTGGAATTGTATTTCCTTGTTCTTTTTCATAAAGTAATAAAGTTAATACCTGTAAAGTTTTACCTAAACCCATTTCATCTGCAAGACATCCACCAAATGAAAATTCTTTAAGAAAATGAAGCCAGTTATAACCTTCTTTTTGATATTCTCTTAAAGGAGCATTTAATCCTTTAGGTAAAGAAACATTTTTTATTTTTTTAAATGTTTTAAATTTATCTTTGATTTCCTCAAATTTTTTATCAGTATTATAATTATTTGCAATTCCTAAGAGAGATTCGACAATAGATATTTGAGTTACTGATGCTCTTGTTGTATTCTCGCTTGAATCAGAATCTAAAAAACCTGTTACTCCAGAAAGAGACTCAAACCATTTTTGAGGAAGAACCCCAAAAGAACCATCATTAAGTTTAACAAAACGTTCATGCTTGTTTAATGCATCAAAAAGAGAATTAAGTGGCACTTTTTCTTCACCAAAAGAAAGCTCTCCTTTCAAATCAAACCAATCTATACCACTTGAAACATGAAGAAATAATTGAGCTTCTTCTTTATGGATTTTTTGATTTTTTAAATTTTGTTTTCCATAAATTTCAAAACCAGTTGCACTTAACTTTGGAAGAATATCAACAAGCCAAATAGAAGGATTAATAGTAGGAAGGAATAAATTATCTTTTTCAACAACAGATGATTCATTTAGATATGAAATATATTCTTGTTCTTTAGAAATATTCCTTTTTATTTTTAAAAGTTTACCATTTGAATCTCTAAATACTATATCTTGCAATGATTCATAAGGTACATCTCTAGTATCATAAAGGAAATGCAGATTAATACTAAAAGAATTACCATAATCTTGAAGAAATAATCTCGGTTTAGGTTCTAGAATTATTTCCTTAGGTGCAAACTCTTCAGGAAGAATTACTTGAGCTATCAAAGAAAGTTTCTGATATGAAGATTCTATAAACTTAATTAGTTGTTCTGAATTCATTTGAAGATCACTATATTTTAAAAAATAAATCAACTGAGAAGGAAATTTAGTTTCAATTTCGAAAATAGATAAATTATTATTTTGTGAATCAAACTTAGATGCCCATAATTCTTTTTCATTCACAATATGTATTTGTTCTGATTTAATAAAAATCTCCTTATCATCAAATTTTGCTGAAATCTTAAAAAAATAATTTAGTTTTTCTTTATTTTCTTCAATTTTAATACAGGGAATAGCTTTTTCTACATAAAAAGAACCTCCAAAAAAATATTGAGGTTCTATTGCATAAAGGTTACGTAATTGTTGTAATAATTGAAGATCAAGAGAAGATTTGAAATCAGTTTTAATAAAATTATCATAATAATTTCCATATTCATAAAATAATTTAATTGTATCAATAATTTTTTGCTGGGATAATGGTAAGATATCTTTGTTTTTATTCAAAAAAGATTTTGTTATCGAAGAAGCACGTGCTTGTTGTCCATTTTTTAAAATATAACTCCTTTGAATTGAGATTGAAAAATTTTTATTTGAGGATTGTTCTATATTAAATATTAAAAAGAATTTTTTTTCTTCATGTGAATCTAATTGGAAAGAATCTACAGTTGAACATAATGAATTTAACTGTTGCAAATAATATCCTTCTTCAATTTTTTCTTTAAAGCTTATAACTTTTTTTTCTTCTCCATTCTTCAATAAAATAGCAAATATAGTAGCTAGAGCATGATTGCAATAAAAAAAACCATAATTATAACAACTACAGCCTGATTCAATAATCATATTTGAAGGGCCATAATTTCTTATGTTAAGAGTAACATCATAATCCTTTTCTGATGATACTTTAGCAATCAAACCAAATGCATTTTGCTTTACAATTTTGACTTGATTACATAAAGCAAAAGAATTTAAAATCATCTTAGGTTGATAACGGTTTTTTATATCTTCAAGATTAATTAATTTTATAAAATTATTATCTTTATTTATTCTAGAAGAGGGTTTATGATTAGAAAAATATTTTTCTTTATTTAACATCAATTCATAAAGAACAGCAATTTTATGTTTACAACAATATCCATCATAAGGACAATCACATGAGAAAGTTACAATATCATTATTAGGATTAAGAATTATTTTAAGTTTATATTTTTTTGAACCAAGAACTTCTGAATTTATTATCTTATTAAACAATTTTACAGAAATGACTCTTCTTGTTTGAAAATAACTTTTTCCTCTTTGAGCAATTGAAGACGAATCTGCAAATGAATTAATTAAATTCTCGGTGAGTTTTGTAATTTTCATAGTTCTTTAAATTTTTTTATCTTTTAAATAGTTTTTTAGCTTCTATATATTATAAATAAGAAAACTTTCTCTTTACTGAATAATTACGACTCAGTCGCTTCGCTCCAAAGGCTTCAGTCGCCAGCCAGGCTTACGTAGTTACCTTTGCTCCAACTTTGGTAAAGTTGGCGATTCAGTCGCCAGCCGGGCTTACGATGATTTCTCTAAAACTTCTCTGAATATTTTCCGGATTTTTCTCACAAAGCTTCTTAAAGGATTTTTTTCTCCAGAAATATTATGAACAATTACCCAGAATTGCTAAAGAATATTACTCAATTAATGGATGAAGGACGAAGTAATATAGCCCAAACTTTAAGTCGCATTATGATTCAAACTTATTGGGAAATTGGAAAGAACCTGGTTGAATATGAACAAAAAGGAAATGAAAGAGCAGAATATGGAAGTAAATTATTAAATCAACTTTCTAAAGATCTAAAAACCCAGTTTGGAAAAGGTTTTAGTCAGAGAAATATTTATCAAATGAGATTATTTTTTACAAAATATCCAATATTGCAGACGTCTGCAAAATTTCAAATAAGCGAGACCTTGTCTCATCAATTATCTTGGAGCCATTATGTTGAACTTCTCAAAATTGAAGATAATCTTGAAAGAAGCTTTTATGAGAAAGAATGTGAAAAAGAAAAAGCTTATATACCATTAATGGATAATACTATTCAATAATGGATAACAATCTAAAAATTATAAATTATTTAGGAAAACATCCTAATCAATCATTTACATTGAATGAATTGAGCAAATTAATCAAAATTCCTTATGCTACATTTTATAGAACTATCTCAAAAATGAAGGATTTAACCAAAATTAAAATAATTGGACAGGCAAAAATAGTTTCAATTAATGCAGAGAATCCTTTGATTAAATCCTATTTGACAATAAGTTCTTATGAAGAAAAAAAAGATTTTCTTAAAAAAAATCCTCTCATTAATAAAATATCCTCTGAATTAAATTCCTTGGATATCGTCTTGTTGTTTGGAAGTTATGCTAAGGGCCATCCTAGAGATGATTCGGACATAGATTTATTAGTGATTAATAAAATCGGTGACAGAAGTATCAATTTTTCAAAATATGAACTTTTGTTCAAAAAGAAAATTAATCCTATATTTATTACAAAATCGGAGTTTGTTAAAATGCTTAAAGATAGTGAGGAAAATGTTGGAAAACAAGCCTTGAAAGACCATATAATCCTTAATAATCCTGAAAGTTTTTGGAGGTTGTTTTAATTGAATGATTATAAAGAATTGTTTGAGCGTTTTGTAAAGCAAAATAGAATTACAAAAACATCAACTACAAAAACAGAAGTAATCACTCCAAAAACAGAAGTATTTATAAATAACCCTATCTAACCATTAACTTAATGAAACCAGAAGAAAAAATTTACAAAGCGTATTTTGAGAGTAAAAAACCATCTTTATACTTCAATGAAATAAAAGAACTCTCAAAATTATCCGACAGTTCACTAACAAATACACTCAACAAACTTGTAAAAAGCAGCACTTTAACTCAAGAAAAAACAAAATCAAACACTTTCTACAAAATAAAGGATAAAAAGTTGTTTACTCTGAAATTCTCAGAAATAGCAATACAAAAATTCAATAATCTAAACAATGGAATAAAAACTCCCTTAAGAAATTTCCTAAAGAATATCCCAAAAGAAATTTATGCAATAGTTCTATTTGGTTCTGCCTCAAGAAAAGAAGAACAGAAAGAAAGTGATATTGATTTGTTAATAATCTCAAATAAAAAAATAGATTTAGCCGGAAATAAAAAGGAGGCGGAAATAACCTCAAAATATCCTATTTCAATGTTTCAAGCAACCATCAACCAATTTATAGAGAATAAGGATGACATTATTATCCAAGCAAGAAAAAATAGTTTTCCAATTTACAAAGAACAGAATTTTTATGAGGTATTATTAGATGAATATTGACAAATTATTTGAAGATAAGAAATATTTAGAACACGAAATAAACTTTTTTATAACAAAAAAGCACATTAAAATAATTACAAAAAACAAGGAATTAGTAGATTCTCATATCAAAAAAGCAAGACATAATTTAGAATTCTATCGATTAAACAAAGAACATCATAAATTCAATGACTGGCTTATAGTAACTTTATACTATGCTCTCTATCATTCGGCATTAGCTCTAATAACAAACAAAAGTTTTTCCTCAAAAAATCATTATGCAACAATTCTCCTCTTAATAAAAGAATATCCACTCACAAAGGATGAAGTAAAATTGTTAAACGAATTATCAATAAACAAAGATGATGCTGAGCTTTACACTCAATTAAAAGATGACAGGCACGATGCAAGCTATACAACAAATATCAAATTTAATCAGAAAACAATAGATAACTATGAAGACAAAGTATTGGATTTTATCAACAAAGCAGAAGAGCTAATAAGAAGATAAAATTCATCACTTCATTAAAGTTGTCGTAGGGAAAAATACTTTTCTAAATCTTGTTCAATTACTTGCATATTCAATTTTACAGAAAATGTCTTAAAAAATGTTTACTAGAAATTTCCGAAAATATTTCAGTCGCTTCGCTCCCAAGGCTTCAGTCGCCAGCCAGGCTTACGATAGTTTCTCTAAAACTTTGACTGCTTCCTTGTCAAACTTCGAGAATGCAAACCATTTCTTTCCTAGATCTTTTAATGATGCACCGAAATGGTAGACTTGGTTGTCAATTATTAAGAACCTGTCGTGAGATTTATTGAATTGTTTAATTTCAATTTGTTCATATTGCGAATTAAATTTTTTCAAATCCAATTCTAACTGCTTTGTTAATTCCGAATAAATCACAACTTTAACCTTTTCATTTCTTTTCTCAAACAAAGTTAATACAGTTTCATCAACATAGTTGTCTATGAGAATTATTGATTCTTTTGCACTTTTGATTAATTCTGAAACAAACTTGTAAGCATCGAACACTTGACCTTCAAAGAATATTCCTTTGGTTGGGAGAGTTTTATCTTCTAAAGCATTGAAGATTTGTTCAAAGTTTTTATCATAAGTTAAAAGTTTATTCTCAACTTTGTCTAATCTTTGAAATAATTCTAGATTTTTTGAGATATAT
>Ga0208375_1004924_pt1 | contig 10185 bp, 10 predicted proteins | sample RifOxyD1_FD_184038 | JGI IMG/M metagenome (GOLD analysis project Ga0208375, IMG submission 184038) | Soil microbial communities from Rifle, Colorado - Rifle Oxygen_injection D1 (SPAdes) | ecosystem: Environmental > Terrestrial > Deep subsurface > Rock core/Sediment | place: Rifle, Colorado...
TGCCTCGCCGGCAAGGCGGGTTCCCGCCTTCGCGAGGATGACACAAATACACAACACAAGCGCGAGCCTACAGGCTCGCGCTATATTGTAACATACACATTTAATTCAGTATTTTTTATTCAATATTTCCTGTTAAACGACTAATTCTTTCCACTACTGGTGGATGTGTCATAAAAAGTTTTGCAATAAAAGAAACTTTTTCATGTTCACGTAATTCAGACTCATCATTTATTCCGGTTGGGTCAGAAATAAATAAGTGAGCAATGGCTGCGTGTTGTATTTTCATTGGCTGATGAAAATTACTAATCTTCTCTAATGCTACAGCTAATCCTTCTGGATAACGGGTAATCAAAACTGCGGTTGCATCTGCCAAAAATTCACGCTGACGAGAAATTGCTAAACGAATAATAGTCGCAGCAATAGGAGCTAAAATAATGGCGACTATTCCTAAAATAAGAAAAATTGGATTTTTCTTTTCATCACTTCCGCCACCAAAAAATGAAGCTCGAAGTGCTAAATCTGCTATTAAAGAAATAAAGCCAGCAAAAACAACAACCACGGTACTAACCAACATATCTCTGTTTCCAATATGTGAAAGTTCATGGGCAAGTACACCTTCGAGTTCGGACTTTGTAAGTAATGGTAATAATCCAGTTGTAACAGCAATGACTGCATGGTCTTTATTTCTACCAGTTGCAAAAGCGTTTGGTGCCGGGTCATCAATAACATATAAAGCTGGCATTGGAAGTCCAGCTGTTATACAAAGATTTTCCATACTATTCCAAAGTTCTGGGTATTGGTCTTTTGATTCTATTTTTGTAGCACCCGCCATTGATAAAACAATTTTATCTGAAAACCAATACGCTGAAATATTCATTATAATACTAAACAAAACTGCAAAATAAAGAATTGACGGATTGCCGTACAGATATGACAAAACAAAACCAACAAGAATAACGAGCAGGAAAAATGATGTCATCATAATCCATGTGGTTCTTATATTTGATGATTGTTTTGTATAGAAAGAGGACATATGTGGAAAGCAGAATGTGGATAGTGGAAAGTAGAAGACTACTTTCTACTCTCCACCTTCTAATAACTACTTAGAACTTTACTTCGACTGGGTTGCGAGCAGCTTCATCTCCTCCTTCTAATTCAAAGAATTCTGATTCAACATAAGAAAATATATTTGCAAAAATATTTGTTGGGAAAGTTTTTATTTTTGTATTGTAATCCATAACAACTCCGTTATAAAAACGACGAGCGGCTTGAATTTTATTTTCTGTATCAGAAAGTTCATTCTGAAGTGCAATAAAGTTTTGATTAGACTTTAAATCTGGATAACTTTCTGCAAGAGCAAAAAAAGATCCTAATGCTCCACGCATTGCAATGTCCGCAACTCCGGCCTGTGCTGGGGTTGTCGCATTCATAGCACTTGAGCGAGCTTGAATAACTTTTTCAAGAGTGGAGGTTTCAAAATTTGTTGAACCTTTTACTGTATTAACAAGATTTGGGATAAGGTCATAGCGACGTTTAAGTTGAACATCAATGTCTGCCCAAGCTTCTTTCACACGCATAGACAAAGTTACTAAGCTGTTGTAAATACCAACAACGAAAAGTCCAAGCACAACAACTATTCCTAAAACAATATAAAGTGGTGTCATATTTTTAAATTAAGGTTACTTGCTAATTAATTATTTTGTGTTCTTATCATGTACTGTCCCGCAAGTTACTTTATAGTACAAAATGTAGCATTTAAGTCAATAGACTTAAATAATTTCTAATTCACCTAATTTCTAAGGTCTAATAAAATTACATACTTTTATGTAGGATTTTATTAGGGTAATGATGAATTAGACCTTAGATATTTTATAAGTTTAATAATATTAAAACCTTCCATGATTACAAATTCTCTGATACTATAAATAGATATATGTCACAAAAAGAAGCCCACAATCAATTATTTAAAATTCGCCATTCATTAGCCCACGTGCTTTTAATGTCTATTAAACATAACTTTCCTCACGCATTACCTACAATTGGCCCAGTAACAGATACCGGCTTTTATTATGACCTCGACTTCGTAGATGGTGTAAAAATCGGAGTTGATGATTTAAAAAAGGTAGAAGATACAATGCGCGATATATTAAAACGTCATTTGGACTTCAAAGTTGAAATTGTCTCCCCTGACCAAGCTCGCACTCTTTTTGCTGTCAATCCATTCAAATTAGAGCTAATTTCCGGCATAGAAAAAGAGGGGCAAGACGTTACTTTGTATCACGCCGGAGATGATTTTTATGATTTATGTGAAGGCCCACATGTAGCTAATACAAAAGAAATTCCGACAGACTGTTTTACATTAAGTCATTTGGCCGGAGCATATTGGCGAGGAGATGAGACTAAGCCAATGCTTACACGTATTTATGGTCTAGCATATGAGACAAAAGAAGAATTAGATGCTTATATTTTGCAACAAGAGGAAGCTAAAAAAAGAGACCATAGAATTATTGGTGCGCAATTAAAATTATTCACAGTATCGCCTCTTATAGGGGCCGGTCTTCCATTACTTCAACCAAATGGAATGATCATCAGAAAAGAAATTGAAGATTATTTGTGGTCATTACATTCTAAAAAAGGATACTCCAGAGTGTGGACTCCACATATTGCAAAAGAAGCATTGTATGTAACTTCTGGTCATGCTGCGAAATTCGGTGATGAACTTTTCCGTGTGCAAGGTAAGGAAGATAAATTTATTATGAAGCCGATGAATTGTCCACATCATATGCAAATTTTTGCTGACAATCAATTCTCTTATCGTGATATGCCGGTTAGATATTTTGAACCAGCTACAGTTTATAGAGATGAAAAGTCTGGGCAATTAGGTGGACTATTGCGTGTGCGAGCAATCACTCAAGACGATGGTCACCTTTTCTGTACTCAAGAACAAGTTAAGCAAGAAGTCTCAACTATTGTTGGTATTATAAAAGAATTTTACACAACAATGGGAATGATGGAAGGTTATTGGGTGTCGTGGTCTGTCAGAGGAGACGACAAAAGTAAATATTTAGGAACAGATGAAGTTTGGGATTTAGCTGAGAGCTCACTTGAAGAAGCTGCGAAGGTAAATAATTTAAATTATAGAAGAGTGGAAGGTGAGGCTGCTTTTTATGGACCAAAATTGGACTTCATGTTTAAAGATGCTATTGGTCGTGAATGGCAACTTGCTACTATTCAATGTGATTTCAATTTACCAGAAAGATTTGATTTAAATTTCATAAATGCTGAAGGTAAAAAAGAAAGACCAGTTGTTATTCACCGTGCTATTTCTGGTTCACTTGAAAGATTTATGGGTGTGATGATAGAACACTTCGCGGGCAACTTCCCTCTTTGGTTATCACCTAATCAAATTACAATACTTCCAATTGCAGATAAGCATGCCGAATATGCAAATACTGTATTTGAAGAATTACAAAATGCAGATATTCGTGTGAAGATTGATAATAGCCGTGAAGGACTTGGGAAGAAAATTCGTAATACTCGCGAAATGAAAACTCCTTACTGGGCAGTTATTGGAGACGCAGAAATTACAAATGGAACTGTAACTTTAGAGCATAGAACAGATGGAAAAATAGGCGAAATGAAAATTGAGGATTTAATTAAAAAGTTGTCAGAGGAAATTAAGGAGAAGAAATAAAATGACTCAAGAAAAGGCGTTAGAATTAATTACAACTTACGGCAAAGCTTGGGAAACTCGTGACCCTGAGCTTATTGTTACTATTTTCACTGAAGACGCTACTTATGATGACCCAAGAGAGCCTGAAAATATTGGACGAGATGCTATTAAAGAATACTGGATAACAAAAGTAATTAGGGAACAATCTGATATTAAATTTGAAATAAAACATGTTTGGTTAGATGGTGATACTGTTATAGCAGAATGGCATGCAACATTTAAAGATACCAAACGTAATTTATTTATAGACATGACCGAAGTCGCAATATTCACAGTGAAAGATGGAAAGTTTTCTTCCTTACGTGAATATTATAAAAATACAAAAACTATTCTTTAATAGAATACTTTTTATGAAGTAATAGAGGTATTCCTTTTATCAAAGCAGAATCGATTGTATGTTGAGTTCCGTTTGAATCATTTACCTGAAATGCATGCACCCCATCTCCATATTTTACCTCTTCGTTATCTCTTTCAGCATATGATTCCGAGTCGATTTTTGTAAAATGCATTTCCACGAGAGCTGAGGGATTTATTTTTTGTATAGCTTGTAAAGTTTTTTCTAACTCTTCATACTTTTCTTTTGTAATTATATTCTCAGTAATACGCTTCGCGTAATGTTCTAAATATAAATCTAATTTAGAAGGAAGTATGACTCGCAAATGTGTGCATGTTAGATTTATTTTTAAAACTTCATCCATACAAAACAAATCCACACCGAGTGCACCACCGGTAATTATGCCATCTCCGTGTGCTAAAACCTCGCGTACAGATTCGCGAACATCATGCTCTACTTCTTCATTTGTATTCTTCCAAGTTCCTGTAAAAATAATCCATTTCATGTTGGGTAGTTTAGATAGTTGGTAGTTGGTAGTTTAATACAAAAACTCTATTTCTTATATTTAGTCAAAAATTGATGAAGATACGAGGCAGAAAAAGTTTTTGTGACCAAGACGTACAAGTAGTACGTTGCGGGAACAAAAACTTTTTCTAACAAAGTAGCTTCGCAATTTTTGACTAAATATCGAGGTTGGCTTGCTTAGCGTATGTTTGGATAAATGACTTTCTTGGCCCCACTTCACTCCCCATCAGCATTTCAAAAGTTCTATCAGCATCCCCCGCTTCATGAACAGACACCACTTTTAATGTACGAGTTTTTGGATCCATTGTTGTTTCCCAAAGTTCATCTGAGTTCATTTCTCCAAGACCCTTATATCTTTGTATCTGTGGTTTCTTGTTTGATTTCTTCACAACTTTTTCTTCCGCTTCCTCAGCAGTATCTCCTTCTTGTGCTTCGTCAGCTGGTTCTGAGCTCTCTTCCGCATTCTCTGCATCTTTCTCATCAAAGCCTAGCTTCTTTAAAATCGCCTCTTTCTCTACATCTGAATATGCATAATGATTTTCTTTATTGAATGCAATTTTATAAAGTGGCGGTTGAGCAATGTAAACATAACCAGCATCAATAATTGGACGATAGTAACGATAAAAGAAAGTAAGAAGTAGAGTACGAATGTGAGCACCATCAACATCAGCATCTGTTGCAATAATTAATTTGTGATAACGACACTTTTCAATATTGAATGTATCTCCAATTGCTGCTCCCATGGCTAGCACGAGATTTTTAATTTGTTCACTTCCAAGCATACGGTCAAGACGCGCACGTTCCACATTTAATATTTTTCCTCGAAGTGGAAGTATGGCTTGGGTAACACGATCACGCCCCATCTTGGCTGTACCTCCAGCGGAATCTCCCTCCACTATGAATAATTCAGAATCTGCTGGGTCATTACTTTGGCAATCTGCAAGCTTTCCAGGAAGTGAAAATCCTTCGAGTGCGCCTTTACGCAAAACAGAATCCTTCGCAGCTTTCGCAGCTTTACGAGCGCGCAGTGCGAGTAATCCTTTACTAATAATTTCTTTTGCGTCGTCCGGATTTTCTTCCATGAAAAGAGTGAAGGCATCAGAAAATACTGTGGACACTGCTGACTGTGCCTCCATTGATCCTAACTTTGCTTTTGTCTGTCCTTCGAATTGAATTTCACGAAGCTTCACAGAAATAACCACTGTAAGACCTTCAAGAACATCATCTCCTGTTAAGTTTTCATCTTTTTCTTTTAAAACTCCATTTTTGCGAGCATATGCATTTATTAAACGTGTTAAAGAAGTTTTAAATCCTGTAACATGAGTTCCACCTTCTATAGTTGGAATGTTGTTTGCATAAGCTGCAATTTTTGTTGGAAAGTCATCAATATATTGAAGAGCAATTTCTACTCCAACATTCTCTGCAGATTTATCAACATAGAAAATATTCTTATGTACTGGCTTTGAAAATTCATTGTAATGTTTTACTAAAGATTTCAATCCTCCTTCAAAATAAAATGTTTGACTTGGTTGTTCGAGTGAGAGGTCGGTCAAATATGTCTCCCCTGAAAAATCTCCCTTACCAGCATATTCACGTGCATCAATTACATGAATAGTAAGACCCCGCACAAGATATGCTTGCTGGCGAAGATGAGAAATGACTCTAGCTATTTCAAATTCTGTTCCTTCTTTAAAAATTTCAGCATCTGGTTTGAAAGTTGTAATTGTTCCATGGAATTTTGATTTACCAACTTGCTTAACTGCAGATTTTTTTATTCCTTGCTTATACTCTTGCATAAAAAGTCCGCCATCACGATGAACTTCTACTTTTGTATGAATTGAAAGTGCATTCACAACAGATGCCCCCACACCGTGAAGACCTCCTGAGACATTGTATCCCTCACCGCCGAACTTTCCTCCAGCATGAAGCGTACACATAATTGTTTCAAGTGCTGATACTTTTGTCTTTGGGTGAATGTCAGTTGGAATACCGCGACCGTTATCAATCACACGAATATAACCATCAGGAAGGAGAGCAACTTCAACACGGTCAGCGTAACCGTTCATCGCTTCATCTCGAGAGTTATCAAAGATTTCCCAAATCAAATGGTGAAGTCCATCAGGGCCTGTTGACCCGATATACATTCCTGGACGCTTACGAACTGGCTCTAGACCTTCAAGAACTTGAATCTGATCTGCACCGTAGCTTGATTTCTTTGCACTAGATTTTTCTTGTTTTGAGGCCATAAATAATAAAAAGACTAACCTAAATAATCCTTAAATTATAACATTTTTAGAGCAAAAAAGAAAGTGGAAAAGTGTCTATTTTCACCTTAATTTATAAGGTATTTTAAGAGTATTTTTGTACTATTAAAATTTTTCAATCTTAATACAAATTACTATGCGTATCAATATCAATTAAACGGGCCGTATCAACATCGTACAACTCGTAAATTACTCTATAATCACCAGTTATATTTATACTTCGATAACTTTTTTTACTTCCGTGTAATGAATGATTATTAAGAACAGCAGAAAATGGGTCTTCTATAAAAATTCCAAGTTTATAAATAAGTACTTCTTGTATTGATTTTGGTAATTTAGCAACTTTTTTCTCGAACTTTTTACAAGGTATTGTTTTCATACCTAAATTTTTAAATGTTTGAAAAGTTCTTCTGCTGTAGAAAAAACCTTTTGATTTTTTATATTCTTGTCCATTTCATCACTAATAGCCTCCCATTCTGCTATTTTCTTTTTTGAAGGCTGAGGATCCAAAGAAAGAACGACTCGACGTTCACGCACAAATTGTGCAAGATAGGCATTTACAACTGTTGTAAGAGGTATACCAAGTTCCTCCGCTGTTTGCTTCGCGGAAGCCTTCAAACTTTTATCTAATTTTATTAGCATTGTTGTATTCATATACCAAAGTATATATTATGGTATATTTTTGTCAATACGTTAATTCAACTAGCTACATTCTACGAGTCGCTCTAAGTCATTCTGTAATCCCAACTAATCAGGTATACTCTTAATTATTATGAGATATCATTTTATTGGAATATCTGGAGCTGGAATGAGCGCTGTTGCAAAACTGCTTATTGAACAAGGACACACCATTACTGGAAGCGACGAGGGTTTCTATCCGCCCATCTCTGATTACCTTACAACAAATAATATCCCATGTCTTACGCCTTTTAAAAAAGAAAACATTCCAAATGATGCTGATTATATAGTTATTGGTAAACATGCAAAATTAATACCAGAAGAAAATGAAGAAGTTAAGACGGCTTTTGCTTCAGGAAAAAAAGTAATTTCATTCCCCGAAGCTTTGTATTCACTCACTGAAAATCGTGAACGCTTTGTGGTTGCTGGCAGTTATGGAAAATCAACATGCTCAGCACTTCTTGCTTGGTGTTTCGAACATAATAAAATTGATGCTGGATATTTTATTGGAGCTTTACCTTTAACACCAAAAACAAATGCTCATGTCGGCACTGCTTTTCCTTTTATTTTAGAGGGAGATGAATACTCGTCATCTAATTGGGATAAGACTTCAAAATTTTTACATTATAAACCAGAGCATGTCTTGCTCACCGCACTTGCCCATGACCATGTGAATGTATATCCAACTCACGCGGATTATTTATCCCCTTTTAAAGAATTATTTGAACAAATGCCTCAAGATGGAATACTTCTTGCATGTTTAGATGATGAAACTATCAAAGAAAAAATCTCATCACTCACAAATCATAAAGTTATAACTTATGGAGTAAGTGAAGAAGCCAGCTGGCATGCTGTAAATATTAAATATGGGGACATTACTACATTTGACATAATTCATGACGAAAAATTTGTTGCAACATTTTCTACCTCACTATTAGGAAAACATAATTTACAAAATATTATTGGAGTAGTTGCTATATTAATAGAAACAAAACAATTAAATGCTGAACAACTAGTAAGTGCAATTGCAACATTCAAAGGAATTGTACGTCGTCTTGATAAAAAAAGTGAAAATACCAGAGTTCCTATATATGAAGGCTTTGGATCATCTCATGACAAAGCGCGTTCTGCAATAGAAGCTATAAAACTTCACTTTGCTAATCACAAATTAATTATTATTTTTGAACCACATACTTTTTCCTGGAGAAATAGAAATACAATTCATTGGTATGATACTGTTTTTAAAGAAGCAGAAAAAGTTTTTGTATATAAGCCACCACTTCATGGCACAACTTCGCATGAACAATTAAGTCAAGATGAAATATTAGAACGCATCCAACAAGCTGGCGTTAATGTTGAGGGATTTACAACGCCAGTTGAAGGCGAAAAAGAAATTATGAAAAGTGTAAACGAAAATACAGTATTACTGATATTAAGTTCAGGTGGAATGGACGGACTTATTCCCCTTCTTGTAACTCAAATGGAAAAAGATTATCCTTTAAATAAATAAAACTATGAAAATTTTTGCATCCGAATTTGGACATTCTTACGAGACATACTCTTTTGCATATAGTGTTTATGCAAAGCGTGAAAATGGGGATTCTCTAACAGAGATATATGACAAAGGATTTCTCCCCTACTCTGGGTCAAAAGGCCTTATGGATATTTTCTATATGGCACGCGGTACACGCTGTGATGTTAGAAATTGGAAGCCAACAAGTGAGAACAGGCGTGTGCTTCGTATGTTTGATGGACACTTTGAAAGAGCCGTAAAAAAAGTTAGTGATATTCGTCATGATGAAACTTTTTTTGAATTATGTCTTTCATATTTTAACTTAGCTCATGGTGGAGTTATGCCACGTGAGCGCCTTGAATTAATTTTAGATATGGGAATTATTAGTACGGTTATTGAATACAAAAAAGATGGAATACCTCAAGCATATATTTTACTTGTTGAGGATGAAAATATTTCACATTATTGGTTTTCATTTTATAGCCATGAATATGTGAAATCATCTCTTGGTATGTGGTTAGCCTTAGATCATATTCGTGATTTATCTACAGGGACAAAAACTTATTTTTATTTTGGAACATGCTATGCACAAAAAGCTCTTTACAAAACAAATGTTGAGCCATTAGAATTTTGGAATGGAGAAAATTGGATTAATGATACGCCACTTCTAAAATCTTTATGCCGAAGTGATAATGACAGACATATAGATAATCACAATGATTTATTTAAAGAAAATTTGACACGTTTTTAATTTGTTTTTGTATTTAGTTTCCTAAAATATTATTTTCTGATAATATCAGTAAATGATAGCAATTATTTTAGCTGCCGGACGAGGCACTCGCATGGCTCCACTGACTGATGACTTACCAAAGCCTATGCTTATAGTGCTTGGTAAAAATATAATTGAATGGAAATTAGAAGCTTTACCGAAAGAAGTTAATGAGATAATTATGATTATTGGTTATAAAAAAGAGATTATAGAAAATTATTTTGGAAATTCATGGAGAGGAATATCTATTAAATATGTAGAGCAAGAAAAATTAAATGGTACTGGTGGAGCAATTGCACTATGCGAAGAACATGTAAAAGATAAGGCGCTAGTTCTTATGGGTGATGATATTTACAATAAAGAAGATTT
>Ga0208375_1004925_pt1 | contig 10185 bp, 10 predicted proteins | sample RifOxyD1_FD_184038 | JGI IMG/M metagenome (GOLD analysis project Ga0208375, IMG submission 184038) | Soil microbial communities from Rifle, Colorado - Rifle Oxygen_injection D1 (SPAdes) | ecosystem: Environmental > Terrestrial > Deep subsurface > Rock core/Sediment | place: Rifle, Colorado...
AGTTGTGCCTTTGATGTTGGTGTTCTTTTGTTTAGCTCCGTAAAAACTATTACCGTCCGTTGGTTCACTGATTTTAATTTCCGGAGCTTCATTGTCGAAAATCAAAACATAGTTTTTAGTATCCTGACTTTTATTACCTGCCGGATTTTTGGTATAGGCAAAGAAAGTATTTTCTCCTTTTGTTAAATTAAATTTTGCCGAGAAGTTACCGTTTTCGTCGGTTTGAATTTCTTCATCCTTACTGTTAAAGATAATAACCACGGTATTACCGGGTTCTACTCTTCCTGCAATTTCATACGGCGAAGAATTAGTTGCGTCAGGAACAGATTGTAAAAATGGAGGCGAAGGCGGAGTTTTATCCAATAGTTCCAAAGTCTGAGGATTTTTCTTAAAAGATGAAGCAAAATTAATAGCTTTAGTAATTAAAGAAAGACCATTTGTGGCCAGAAAAACAATAATAACAATGGATAAAAGAACAAATATAACCGATTTTCTGGTATTTCTTTTTTCTTCTGTTAGCATGGGAGCCATTATACAATTTAGCTCGAACTTATTTTACCACCAATTACTAACGGATTTCATTTGCGTCAAGAAAAGGGGTTAAAGGGGAAATGAATTGACACAAAACTCATTGTGTTGGCTCAGGCCGCCTTCGGCGGCCTTCGCTTAACTCTCTTCCGTTTGTTCGCTCCTTCGTCGCTCGCAATCCGCCAAAAGGTAAAGGGGTTATTCATATGCTTGACGGGTCACCGTAGGGTACTCGGTGATCTCCGTCAATTGGCCGTGTATACGGCCATATCACCGTATGACGGTGTGACGGCTAACCGTTACGGTACCGTCAGGAAAAGCTTCTGTAAAACCTATACCCCACCCACCCAAAAAGAAGGAAACGGCGACCCCGACTTCGCTCGCTTAGTCCCGCCTAGGGGCGGGATTGCCTAAGTCTTTTTTAACTTTCTAATCTTGGTTCAGTCTCTTCCTCGGCTTGTACCAATAATGTGCTTCGCAGGTACAAGCCTTTTTTCCTAAGTAATTTAATATGAGAGCTCGCTTTCGTGGGGTGTTTCTATTTTCTGCCCCCGCCTTCTTTATCTTACCCTTTGGTTAGTGTCCAATGGCTCACCTCTCCTCGAAGACTCGTCGAGCGTGCGCACTTAATTCGGTTGGCGCAGTGGCGTTAGCTTTTAAAAACAAAGCTCATTCTCGCCACTGCTTATTTAGCGGAAAAGCTTTCAAAAAGTTTGGTAGTAATTCGTAGGACTTTCTTTACGCTTTTTCCTTTTAATCAATTACTATCCAATGGGGCGGGGACAGAGGAAGTTCTTTCGCCTAGATGGCGAAAGAACAAAAAAACAAATTTAGGATGTTGCAGTTGGAAAAGCTTAGGTCTAAACTGAAAATTAACTAGGAATAACTGCCATGGATCCAAACACTCAACCCCAAACCACTGAAAGTGTTAGTCAAACTTCACAAGAAGCAACCGAAATTAAAGATCCACTCAGAAGCACAATTGCCAAAAATCAAACAAGAGATAGTTCCGGAAAATTTGTGAGTAAAACAGATCCTTTAAAAGTTCCTCCTATTTCTGTAACTACCAGCACCGATCAAAGAGTTTCTACAACCAATCCTCCTGATTTAGTAAACGTAAAGATTACTAACCCTCTTGTTTATATTAAATACTGGTGGAAAAGAATTATGGCCAATGAAGGAATTGACCTAAGACTTAGAGTTAAGCCATTGACGGTATTTGGCGTTTCTTTAATTGCTTTTTCCCTTGCTTTTGGATTAGGTGGGGTAGTTTTACCAGTTGCCTTCCCCGGATTAAAGATTAATAACCTAATTTACCCTTTTCCCACTCCTACCCCTGAAACAATCTGGAAAGATACGGCTCTAAAAGGAACTCTAACCAAAACAAACACTGATCCTATCAAATTTTACCTTGTTACAACCTCTACAGAAGCTGTTACCCTTGAAGTTCCTGTCGGATTTAATCTAATTACCTTAGTAGGTAAAAGAATTCTTGCCGTAGGAACCTACAACTCAAAAGACAAGGTACTGGAAGTAGAGGATATTCAGGATCTTGAAGTTCTTCCGGCAATCCCAGTACCTATTCCCACATCAGCCCCAACTCCAACACCGTCACCAAGTCTAACACCCACCTTGGCACCAACGATTGCTCCTACTGTTACTCCATCTCCTATTCCGACAGAAGTTCCAACTTTCACACCACAATCGTAAATTAGCCATTGCTACGCATGATATAATGTATATATGCAACTGCAGTTATTAGATGCGGTTGCCGACTAAGAGTACAAACGACTTTGGTACGAGTATCTCCGAAAGACAACCACTATTAAATGCAAATCTTGTTGCTTAAGGGCGGTGATTAATTATGGCAAATTATCATGTAGTTAGAAATGTGAATGATGACTGGGAGGCTTTGCGCGAAGGATCTTCTCGTGCTTCATCCTTTTTCGATACACAAAGAGAGGCTGAGCAGGAAGCGAAGAGACTATCAGGAAATTCTGGGGGCGGAGAAGTGAGAATACACGGCCTGGATGGAAAAATAAGAGATAGTGATACTGTTTCACCCGCTAAAGATCCAAATCCACCAAAAGACAAAATACATTAACTCGCTATTCATCAAATGTAGTAAAATACGGGTATATGTTCGAACAGTCTTTTAAAAATATAGATGATGTACTTTGGAAAGATTCTGGCGTTGCAACAGAACTTGATTATATAGAACAAACTTCGTGGATACTCTTTCTCAAATATCTTAACGACCTTGAGGAGGATAGAAAAACCGAATACGCTCTTTCTGGTAAAGACTATAAATATATTATCGCTCCAGAATTTAGATGGAACTTGTGGGCTGTTCCAAAAGCTAAAGATGGAAAATTAGATCACAACCTCGCTTTAACAGGAGATGATTTAAAAGACTTGGTTGATCTAAAGCTAATTCCTTATCTTAAGAAATTTAAATCCCAAGCAGAGAGCCCAAATACTATTGAATATAAAATCGGAGAAATCTTTGGAGAACTTAAAAACAAAATTCAAAGCGGATACACACTTCGCGAAATTCTTAATATTGTTGATACTATGCGCTTTCGTTCACAGAAAGAAAAATATGAACTCTCTCACTTATATGAAAGCAAAATTAAAAATATGGGCAATGCCGGTAGAAATGGTGGAGAATATTACACTCCACGGCCTTTGATTAAAACAATTGTTAAAGTAGTTGCACCTAAAATCGGAGATAAAATTTATGACGGGGCAGTTGGATCTGCAGGGTTTTTAATCGAATCGTTTGAATACCTTAAAAAGACTAAGGAGCTGACTACAAAAGATATTGAAACTCTTCAAAACAAAACATTTTACGGGAAAGAGAAAAAATCACTTGCTTACATTATTGGCATTATGAATATGATTCTCCATGGGATAGATGCCCCAAACATACTTCATACAAACACACTTACAGAAAATATCAGTGATATTCAAGAAAAGGATCGATATGACATAATTTTAACAAATCCTCCGTTTGGCGGGAAAGAAAGAAAAGAAGTTCAGCAAAATTTTCCAATTAAAACAGGCGAGACCGCATTTTTATTCTTACAGCATTTTATTAAAAGCTTAAAAGCAGGCGGAAAAGCTGGAATTGTTATTAAAAATACGTTTTTATCTAATACAGATAATGCATCAGTTTCTCTCCGTAAGTTATTATTAGAATCTTGCAACTTACATACTGTTTTAGATCTTCCGGGAGGTGTATTCGCTGGCGCAGGTGTAAAAACTGTGGTTTTATTTTTTGAAAAAGGATCATCAACCAAAAAGATTTGGTATTACCAATTAAATTTAGATCGCAACTTGGGAAAGACTAACCCATTGAATGAAAAAGATCTGGAGGAATTTGTAAAACTTCAAAAAATTAAAGCAGATTCCCAAAATTCGTGGACAGTTGATGTAAAAAGTATTGATCAAAAAACATTCGATCTCTCCGTCAAAAATCCAAACAAAAAAGATGAAGCAGAAATCCGAAGTCCAAAAGAAATTTTGGAAGAAATTTTGCATTTAGATGATAATTCAAAAAAGATAATTGAGAAGTTGAAAATAAATATATGAAATTCAAAAATGGCCTTATATTATTTATATTGGGTTTAATTTTAGGTATTTTTGTTATAAATAAATTTGGTTGGAATTTTATTCAAAATTGGAAGCTCGAGTATCATCAAATAGTAGTTGAATATTTAAAAATCTTTTTAAATTATCCCGCTGTTCTATTAATAGTTAGTATTATCTTTTTTACTAAGTTTTCTACTTCGATCGATTATTTTATAAGAAACCTGAGAATTAAATATAAAGAGTTTGAAGCATTCTCACAACAGGCTAAGAATATTTCTCCTGATGAATCACTAAATCCTGACGCTTTGGGAAGTGATTTGTTAAGTTTATCTAAGCAAGACGCACAAGAAATCGCTGCAGGTATAGAAAATTTAAAAAATGATAGCCAAACCAAACAAGGTAAAATTGATGAGTTGCAAGAAGTTGTTACACTGTTAGCTAACAGGGCAGAATATTTTGAGTTTAGATATCTTAATAGTGTATTAATCGAAAACACAAAACTTGTTTTAAGAGATTTATATAATATTGGGTCAATAAATAGAGATTTACTTCTTATAAATATATTTGTACCGGCAAACATACTTGATAAGTATTCAGAAAAATTGGCAATATATAATGCACTTTTAGTGAATGGTTTAATTTTTGAAAATGGCTCATTAATAAGTGTTACGGAAAAAGGTGAAAGGTATTTAAGGAGTATTAACCTTATTAAATGAACAACGGCTATTTTGTTTTAATTGGATTAATTTTAAATACTTTTGGATCTCTACTTTTGATAGTTCCATTGATCAATGTAATAAAAAATGTTGGTGATGATTATATAGTTAAAATGGATATGAAAACTGGTGATTATACACAGAAAAAACATTTGAAAGATAGAAAATTAGGGATAATCGGTTTAATTTCCCTTTCGCTTGGTTTTGTATTTCAAATCCTAGGAATAATATAAATGAAAAATAATTGGCAAACAAAAAAAATTGGCCAGGCCATTTTAGAGGATAAAGAATCTAAAATTCAACAATGGCAAACTGAGATTAATGAAATATTAAAAGATGTTGAGGATTTACTTTATAGTAATTATCAAGCTGAAGAATTAGAAAAAATAATTAAGTCGAATATTTTTGTTCAAAGAAATATTGGTACATTTTGGGAGCACTATAAACTAAATCTTACATATTTTCTTGTTTCTAAGATATGGCATCAAATTGATGAAGATTCAGATTCATTGAGTTTAATTAATTTACTTAATGATCTTAAATATAATTATTCATTGGTGACAAAGGGTTGGTGGCTTGCTCAAAGTAATTTATTGACAGCAGAAACTTTTGAGGAAAAGTTTGGAAATATATCATTAGATCCGAATATTGTCGACCAAGATATTCAAGACCTTAAACAAGCAACCAACGAAATTAAAAATATGAGACATAAAAGAATTGCTCACACAGATAAAAATAGAGAATTATATTCAGAAATTAGTCATACCAAAATAATCAATGCTATAGACCAAATTGAAAAACTAGTAATAAAGTACTTTCTACTTTTAACTCAATCAGGTAGGAATGGATTAACCCCAATACCAGATGATTGGCTACTTGCTTTTACAAAAGAATGGATTTCAAATGAAAAATAATTGGCAAACAAAAAAACTTGGTGAAGTTTGCGAGATTTATCAACCCAAAACTATTACTGCAAAAGCAATGGTTCCAGATGGGAAATATGTAGTTTTTGGAGCAAATGGAATCATCGGACATTACAATAAATATAATCATGAAGAACCTCAGTTGTTAATTACCTGTAGAGGTGCTACATGTGGATCAGTAAATATTTCAACCGCAAAATCTTGGATAACAGGTAATGCAATGGTCATTAGACCCAAAAACACTTCTTTGAATTTAAAATATTTAGAATATATGTTTCGAGGTGGTTTAGATATCTCGAAGGTTATTACTGGTGCAGCTCAACCCCAAATTACTAGATCTAATCTAGAACCGACAGAAATTTCGTACCCAAATATTTCCGAACAAAAAAGAATTGTTGGGGTCTTAGATGGAGTTTTTGAAAATATTGATAAAGCTAAAGTAAATACAGAGAAAAATTTGCAAAATTCAAAAGAACTTTTTGAAACATATCTGAATAGTATTTTTGATAAGGCAATAAATAAATGGGAGCAAAAAAGATTTGAAGAAATTGTGTTAAGTAATGTAATAGGATTAGTTAAAAATGTAAAACAACAATCAATTATTGAAAAATATAAGTATGTAAAAATGAATAACATTACAAGAGATAATCTTTTTGATTTATCAAAATATACTCGCGTCAATGCTACTCAACAAGAAATAGAAAAATATAATTTAATCAAGAACGACTTTTTGTTTAATACAAGAAATAGTTACGAATTAGTTGGGAAAACTTGTATTTTTGGAGGTGACAAAGAAAAACATATTCTGTTTAATAACAATATTATGAGGGTTAGATTTATTAAAACCATTAATCCTCATTTTATAAATTATGCGTTTTCTTCAAAACTAATTGCTAATAAGATAAAGTATTTGAAAAGTGGCACAACTAATGTATCCGCGATTTATTACAAAAATCTAAAAGATTTAATGTTAAGCATTCCTTCGTTTTATGAACAAAAATCAATTGTTAAAAAGCTTGATAAACTTTCGGAGCAAGCTAAGAAACTTGAAAAATGTTACAAACAAAAACTCTTACTGTTGGAGGAACTTAAAAAATCGGTTTTATCAAAAGCATTTAGTGGAGATTTGTAGTATCATAAATTATGACTAAAACCAGAACTAAGAACAGTAGTGGACAATTTGTTGCAAAAAGGTACGACACCAAAATTGGTTCAATAGAAAAGCAATATGGTGTTAATTTGGGTGTGAGATCGGACACCAAGCTTGGTAATTATCTAAAAGATAAAGGCTACTCTTCTTTATCCGAAATGCTTAAACCGTAGGGATATGAGCCATTTTAATTACGTTGGAAATTCAACACTGAGAAATAATTTAGACATTGCGTTTGACCATATTTTGACCTTGATTCCTTTTTCGGAATCTAATGATTATGGGCAACTTGAGAAAAGTAGTTTTCGTAAGACAATAATAATTTACACAGCTTCAATAATCGAGGCACTGCTTTTTAATCGAGTTAATGAAAAGTGTACGAAAGACGATTGGACATCATATAAATGGGAATTAGAAAATATCAGGGAATTGTACAAAGTTGATGATCAACACAAAATTATTGGCGGCGATTACATACTTAAACCTTCTGTTTTAAAATTAGATAAAATTAATCTTGCAATAATTAATAAGATGTTGCATGACAAGAAGTTAGTAGATGATGACCTTTTTGAAAGAATTGACAAAGTTAGATTGCTACGAAACGATCAACATTTTGGAACACATCGTGTGATAAAAGAATATGTAAAGACGGATTTGGAATTTGTTTTTTCAGTTGCTAAAGAGGTTACTAAGTTAGTACAAATTTAAGTCTTCGTTCTATACAAAGTGTTATAATTGAGCCCAATGAATGAAGAAGAAACACGAGCAGAATACATAGATCCGAAATTAAAGGCCTCAGGATGGGGAGAAGTTGAAGGATCTAGAGTTAGAAGAGAATATTATTTTACACTCGGGAGAATTCAGACTGGTGGAACTAGAGCCAAGCCCGAAAAAGCTGATTATGTTTTGGTTTATAAAAATCAGAATTTGGCAGTAATTGAGGCAAAAAAGCTTGATCTAGGTAAAACTGAAGGTCTTGAACAAGCTAAAGATTACGCACTAAAACTTCAGACGCCTTATACATATTCTACAAACGGAAAAGAAATTTATGAGGTTAATATGAAAACCAGTGAGGAAAAAGATGTCGATAGTTTTCCAACGCCTCAGGAGCTTTGGGATAGAGTATTTTCTGATCATAATTTATGGGAAGAGGAGTTTTCAAGAATTCCATTTGAAGATTTGGGTGGAACCAAAACACCAAGATATTATCAGGAGATTGCTGTTAACAGAGCGCTTAGTGCCATGGCTGAAGACAAAAAAAGAATTCTTCTTACTTTGGCAACAGGAACAGGAAAAACTTTTATAGCATTCCAAATTGCCTGGAAACTATTTTACTCTAAATGGACACTCCAAAAAGATGGTAAAAGAAAACCTAGAATTTTATTTTTAGCCGATAGAAACATACTGGCAGATCAGGCATTTAATTCATTTAACGCTTTTCCTGAAGATGCCCTTACTCGCATAAGTCCACTTGATATCAGGAAAAAAGGGTCAGTCCCCATGAATGCAAGCATTTTCTTTACAATTTTTCAAACATTTATGACTGGACAAAATAATACTTATTATTATGGAGATTACCCTAAGGATTTTTTTGATTTAATTATTATTGACGAATGTCACCGTGGCGGGGCAAATGACGAAAGTAATTGGCGAGCCATTTTGGAATATTTCTCTCCTGCGGTTCAGATAGGTTTGACTGCAACCCCAAAAAGAAAAGATAATGTTGATACATATAGATATTTTGGAGAACCTGTTTACACATACTCACTTAAAGAGGGCGTAAATGACGGGTTTTTGACACCATTTAAGGTAAAAAGAATTCAGACAACATTAGATGAGTATGTTTATACCTCCGATGATGAAGTTGTAGAGGGTGAAGTAGAAGAAGGAAAAATTTACGAAGAACCTGATTTTAATAAAATAATTGAGATTAAAGAAAGAGAAGCAAAAAGAGTAAAAATCTTTTTAAAAGAAATTAACCAAAAAGAAAAAACAATCGTGTTTTGTGCAAACCAAAATCATGCTCTAGCTGTAAGGGATTTAGTAAACCAATTTAAAGAAAGTAAAGATCCATATTACTGCGTCAGGGTAACAGCTAATGAAGGTGCTAGGGGCGATCAGTATCTACGGGATTTTCAAGATAATGAAAAAACTATCCCCACAATTCTTACAACCTCTCAAAAACTTTCGACTGGAGTTGATGCAAGGAATATCAGAAATATTGTTTTAATGAGACCAATAAACTCAATGATCGAATTTAAACAAATAATCGGAAGAGGAACAAGGATTTTTGAAGGAAAAGAGTACTTCACCATTCTAGATTTTGTTAATGCTTATAAACATTTTTCAGATCCTGAATGGGATGGCGAACCAATAATTGAAATATGTTCAAAGTGCGGTCAAGATCCTTGTGTTTGTGAAAAACAGCCAAAAGGAGTTTGTCTGGTGTGTGGTCAAAAGCCCTGTATTTGTGAAAAACCACCTAAAATATGTCCCATATGTGGTAAATTTCCTTGTGAATGCGAGAATCCTCCAAAGAAAAAATTAAAAATTAAATTACGAGACGGGAAAGAAAAGGAAATACAACATATGATTTCAACTTCTTTTTGGAGTGCCGATGGTAAACCAATATCGATTCAAGAATTTCTAAATGAAATGTATGGAATTTTACCCGAATTTTTTAATAGTGAGGAGGAGTTAAGAAAAATTTGGTCAAACCCAACAACAAGAAAAGTATTTTTAGAAAAACTTTCCAATCAAGGTTATGGACACGATGAACTCGATAACCTGCAAAAAATAGTAAATGCAGAGAATAGTGATCTTTTTGATGTCTTAAATTTTCTAGCCTATTCAGTACAACCAATTTCTAGAAAAGAAAGGGTGCAAAACGCAAAACAAAAAATGTTTAATGAATTAGATGTTAAACAAAAAGAATTTATAGAATTTGTTTTGAGTAAGTATATTGAAAGCGGAGTTGAAGAGCTTGATGAAGAAAAATTACCAGTCTTGTTAAATCTAAAATATAACGCGATTGCTGACGCAGAAAAAATACTTGGAGGAGTAGAAAAAATTAGAGCAATGTTCTTTGGATTTCAGAAAAATTTATATCTCAATTTTGCCTAAATTTAAAAGGTGTAATATAAATAAAAATGAAACACGATAAGACAAAGATTATCAGTGGGAAGGATTTAGGGCAGTTGGCCCTGAAAGATTTTTGTCCGCGCTGTTTTTGGATTGAAAGGAAATTAGGCAAAGCCCCCAGCATTTTCCCCGG
>Ga0208375_1004926_pt1 | contig 10184 bp, 8 predicted proteins | sample RifOxyD1_FD_184038 | JGI IMG/M metagenome (GOLD analysis project Ga0208375, IMG submission 184038) | Soil microbial communities from Rifle, Colorado - Rifle Oxygen_injection D1 (SPAdes) | ecosystem: Environmental > Terrestrial > Deep subsurface > Rock core/Sediment | place: Rifle, Colorado...
GGAAGAAATAGTCATCTCGATTAAATTATCCATTGATTTTTTAACCAATAACCTCGGAGCCAAAATTTACGACTTCGTGCCGTACCCATCCATGATTTCGCTCTTGGCGTATCTTTATTTCAAAGCTCCTGGGCGCTCTCTCACTAAACAAATGACGGAAAAGGTAAACGAGTGGTTTTGGAAAGCCGCCTTGAGTGAACGGTATGCTACAAGTCGAGAAACCAGGATGGAAGAAGACCGACGAGTATTGTTTGATAAACTCTTGGAGAACGTAGACGTCAAGGTTAACTATCCTATCAGCCTTGATGAGGAACGAATTATCAAAAGTAAAATCAGCACCAGATCAGCTCTTCGCAACGCTTTCTTCTGTATGCTCGCCATTCGTCACCCGAAACATTTCAAGACCAATAATATGTTTGCTATGGACTACTCTTTGTGTTCCGATTTCAATAGCCCGGAAAAACATCACATATTTCCAAAGCATTTCTTGAAGAAACAAAAATTTAGTAATGAGTTTTCGCTAGCCAACTTCTGTTTTATTCCGGCAGAGCTAAACAAAGAAATACTCAATAAAGCACCAAGCGATTATTTTGCAACCTACGCGCAGGAAAATCCAGACTTTAATGATGCGCTAGAAGCACAACTCATTTCCTATGACGAAGCGATCAAAACCAATAACTATAAACTCTTTCTTCAAGAACGGGCACAAGCAATATTTCAAGAGTTTGAACGACTCTTGGGATCAAAAATTCTCCAAGTCGCTGGGACCAATGCAAATAAAGCTCTAGACGAGATTGAGCTACTTCTCCGGACACTCATAGATAAAACGTTGAGTGCCTCTGTTGGAAAAGATTATTGGACCACCTGCATTCCAGGAGATATAAAAGAAAAAATTCAGGAAAAAGTGAGTGAGTTTTTGAGGAAGAATCCCGGCAAGACATGGCTCGATATCACTGCTTTTGAGAGTTTGAGTTTTTGCGACATCATGGATTACTCCAATATGATTCTCAAAAACTGGCAATACTTCGAAAGTACCTTTCGATCCAAGTTTGAGGTCGAGAAACGATTTATTGCCTTCAAAGACTTTCGAAATGCGGTGAAACATAACCGGGAAATTGATATAGTCTTGCAACGAGATGGTGAAGCAGCTCTCGAATGGTTTTCGCAGGTGTTAAAAGTTATAAAGAAAGAAGTTGTAGAGGAGACAGATAACTGGAAAACTCGTACGGTGAGCGCTCCTGAACCGGAAGACGTAACCGAGAAACGAGTGAAAAGTGATTTTGTACGCCGTATGGTTCGATTAATGCCGGACTGGATAGCAAAAGAATATCCGAATGGTCGAGTGTCTATCACTCCCGGCGCCGGATCTTTTCGATCACTCAAACAGGGTGACGAACTCATTCTGTTCTATTACTACGCAAACAACTGGGTATATGGAGAACTACAATTTACAACAACTGAAGATATGAAAATTCTCAAAGAACGGTTATCCGACCCCACATCAATTCTTGATCGTCATGGTCGTTATGGACAGGTGCGGTTTCACTTGTTGAATGATAATGACCTTGAGGTGATACAAGAGATTATCCGCAAACGAGTGAAGGAATCATAATGACGTTAATCTTGACTGCATTATGTAAAGATGGAATATGCATCTGCGCTGATAAACGAAGCAAGAGACAGTACGACAATGGACGTATAGAATACAAAGACGATTTAAACAAAATTTATCAATTCAGAAACGGAGAGGTTGCGATTTGTAATCATGGTGTTAATGAAATGCAGAACAAATCATGGGAAACGTTTTGTTCAGATTATGAAGCATCAAATCGATGGGTAGGCAAAAATCTATTCCAGATAATAGATGATTTCAGGAGTTTTATCGAAAGCAATATTCAACAACAACTCGAAGACAATTTTCGTCATAACAGAAGTGATTCCACAACAATAGGCTTCATAATCTGTGGGAAAACCAGTCTTGATAGTAAATTTAAAATCAATGAACTATTTTGGTCTTTCGATTCTGGGGGATTGCATTTTGAATCTAAACGACACTATGGTTTAGTGAGAACGGGTGTTGGCAATAAATATCTAGAAAAATATATAAACGACAATAGCAGTATTAATACTATTGATTTTTGGAAAAGGATGAGTACTAGAAAGGCGGAAAAGGAATTAAACAAATTATTTGCAGCTGCGGTAGTAGAGAAAAAACGTTTAACCGAAGAGGAAATTTCTGATGAGAACCATATAGTTTCTATTTCCTGAGTTTCCAAATCAATTATTGAAAAGAGCAGTAAAGAAAGCCTAGGTGAGTCGATCTTCTTCGTACGTGGGAAGACACTGGGGCAAACTTCGCTATATAATATAAATGCATGAAGAAATTTTTCATTCCACTATTCATAGTAGTCGTTATTGGTTTCTCCGGACTCGGTATCGCCAGACTATTGTTTGGTGGAGGCGAAGATACATGGATCTGCGCTAACGAACAATGGATCAAGCACGGCAATCCGAATTCTCCAATGCCACAATCAGGTTGTGGTGAAATGCAAAGTGACTGGCAGAGCCAAACAGTCAACGAAATAGGTGTAACGTTTAAACATCCTAAAAAAACCACGTTCAGAAAAGAAATCGCTGAGGATGCAGCAGGGATTCACTCTGCCGGTTTCTTTGTTGAAAAAGAAGGCTACACGCTGTATGGAATCTATCAGCCTAATAAAGAAGCAACGGAGATAGATATTACGAAAGCAAAAACAGAAATGGATACTACCACTATTAAAGACGTTACGATTGCGGGCTACAAAGGGATTGAGGGACTCATTATGGGACCAAAAACAAGATACATCACCATTCTTCTCAAAAACAACAGACTCTTCACCGTGTCTACCATTCCCCCAACGCAACAGAATAAAGCGCTCACCGATGAAATACTTGCAACGTTTATATTTCAATAACATCCATCATTTTTGTCAGAGTGAAACTTTGTATAATAGAAATGTAGATATGGATAGGCGTATTGCATTTCTCAAACCCCGTTTGTTGAATCTTTTATTGACTCTGCTTGTTTTATGTTTACCTATACTGAGAGAACAGTACAATCATGGCCAATACGTGACTTGGTATAGACCAATAGTCGTGATTTTCGATAATCTCCAAAATTTACGACAACCTAAATTGCTTTTAATAATGACGTTATTTGTATTTATAATTTACTTCCTTGTATCTTTGGCTATAGCTGGGCTATCAAAGTTTATACTTCCTATTCTAAAGCGACATAGGTGACTAGTTCAGTTAACGCTGAAATAGCCACACAAAGCTTCAATTTTTCTATTTTCTCTCTGATTTGAGCTACAGGCTCATTGAGTATCTTTATTCAAATTACAATATTTTAGCATTCTACTTCTGTCAAATACTTTTCGCGAGGATTGAATTATCAATTAGGGAAATAGAGTTAAACAACCTCCTAAACTGACATTTGTTTGCAGTAAATATAAAATAGATTCATGCAAATAAAGCAGATTGATATTCTTGTTCACCCAGACTATTTTCAAATGAGTGTTCCGCACCTCCCCTTTCATGAACGGCAGATGATTTTGAGAAAACTATGGGAACAAAGAATTGATACACTTGAAAAGCAACGAGATACTATACTCCTCCACTTTTCAAATATGACCACGGATTCAATCGAACAGGGATTAAAAGATATATCAACCATCACAAATAGAATCGAACGGGATGAGATTGAACGGATTAATAAATCTATAGCGAAGTTAGGTAGTCGATTTATCTGGTTCGGTTGGTTCGTAATACCCTCCTCCGAATTATTAGAAGAGATATTTAAATCACGAGAGCTAACCTATATTCCAGATAAAACAAAAATACGAGGCTATGGCGAAATCTTTGAAGTATGCACGAGTGCGTGGATTCATAAAACCGCACTGTCTCTCGGAATACCGTCTTCAAACGTTGAATATTGTCGAGAAGAATCACTAACCAATGCAGATTGTAATGTAATTAACAAATGGAGGGTAAATAAATTGATAAATCAGTACAATAACGGTTTTGCTCAACATCTTTAAACTGAATCAAAACATACTTTTCCACGTTCTGAACAGTAAAATATACGTTTTCGCTGAAATCTCACACCCAATCGCATCCTACGATGCCCTGGCTATATTTGGAACGTAGCTTCTACGCGGTATTTTGCTCATTCAACTAGAGAAATCACTCATCAATTAGGAAAATCATTCTCAATTCTAACTTTTAGTATTCTTGTTTACCTCTCTCCGGTTTAATAATAAAGTTTAATTGTTTCGTTTTACAGGGTGAACAATATATCCATGAGATATATTTAATCGAGCCTATTTAACTTTGAATTATATTATTGTCACGACGTCCATTTTTTGTTTTTTGATTGAAGCTATCTTCCACGTCAATCCTAGCTTCGCAGATTGACAACCGGACAAAGGTCCTTGGCTAGTGCCTCATCCTTTGCGGCTACATAGTCACCAACCTACATCACTGAAGGTGGAGGATACTACCCTCGTTGCATCCATAAACTATGTATATCCATCTTGCCGTTTGCCGTTGTTAAACAAGAAAGGGTGGTTTCTTTTGGACAATCCCCTGTAACGGAAAGGGTATATCAACTCTGCCCGACAATACACAACTCAAAATACTAAATTTAGGCGTTAGCCTTGGTCAAGAGTCAATCGGTATTAGAGTATCTGCTCCTCATAACTCTTGAACCTTCTAAACATTGGTCTTTTCGACCCCTCGATTAAAATCTGACTATATCCCGCTATGAATCCTAGTTTTCAGCTCGGATATGTTTTCAACAAATTCTTTCGCGTCAATTTTCAACTCCTTTTTCCAATAAAGTAAAATGAATTCTTGCGCCTTGTTTTCTGAGTCGTCAAAAACAAATATGAAGAAACTACCCGAAGATTTTTCGAGTCGAATTAGAGGTATACCAGCTGTTTTGAGCGCTACGGCTTGATAAAAATCATTACACTTGTAATCTTTGGTGTTTTCCATATTTGTCGCCTCCATCTTTCATTTTTTTAATTTCAAGACCTCTTTTAATTCGCTCCGAGACCATTCTTCTTTCAACGGACTGAAACAAAATGTTCATTGCCTCAACAATATTGTTTGTCAGCAAATCATTTTGTTCTGGAGTTAGTGATGAAATTGTTGACTGAATTTTCATTTCAGTCTCAACGATTGTTTTATGACAAGGGAATGTCAATATGGGGATACCGAGGCTAAACCGCCATAAAACGAGAGGATGCCGTCATATTTTGAAATATGACTAGTGACTCATGGGGGAAATTTTAAAAATCCATTGATCATTTTTTCTATCAAAACGCCACTCTATCCGATCTGATATTAGAACCTTCGGTTTTATTATCGATGGTCTGATATTAGACACTATCTCACCTATCCTGTTAGCTGAAATATCTTCATTGTTAAAAAATTTTTTATATTCTTTAATAATTTCATTTTTTTTATACGTGCCAACACCATCTTTTCTCCAAAGATTGAAGAATGTTTCAAATACTTTCCTTGAAATTTTTGCACCTGAAAAATTAAAACTATCTATTGAACCATCTACTAGTCTAAAAAATAACTGTCCGTTATTATACAAATAACCCATTCCTTCTGGAATTTGTATATTGTTTGTAAATTTCTTGCAAAATTCTTCAAGTGCTTTTTTGTTAATCAATACTGCTGCTTGTCTATCTATTTTTGGACGGTCATCCTTTTTTGAGACATTGTAGTAATATTGGATTGCTTCATCTTTGTCTATAAACCCTTTTTCACGCGCAATCTCAGAAATATTATCGTCCATCGAAAGATCATCTGGTAAATTTCTCCTCAAATATGAACTCATTTTCATGATACCAACATACCACCACCCAATTGTTTTTCCTTCAATAACTCCGTTTTGCTCGAGAAAAATAATCGTATTGTCTAATTTATACCCGAATGATTGTGGAATTGAGGCATATTCCTCTAAATAAAAAGTGTCCTTGTCGTGAAAAGCTATATTCACTATATCCCTCTTTTTATTAGGTAATAGCGATTTGAGGATATTTTTTGCCAATCTCAAGGCATCTTGTATTACATTTTCTTCCATATTGCATCTTCCATTTACTTCTGTTAAGTTAGTATAAATTATGGGAAATACCAAATCAACTATATCATTTTCCGCGTCAGATCCGTCTACATGGTCATCTCTCCTAACTCTAGAACAAGTATCTCAAATACTCAACATTAGCCCTTGGACATTACGACAATGGGACAATAAAAACAAACTTGTCGCAGTCAGAATTGGCTCTAGAAAAGACAGGCGGTATCGAAAAGAAGACGTGCTAACAGTTCTAAAAGACGGGTTGAAGTAATACATCATTCAACCTACATGTAATATGGAGAATAAATTTACGATCCGAGCGGTTATATATGCTCGTGTGAGCACGAAAGAACAAGCAGAGGATAAAATATCGATCCCTGCACAAATAACTGATTGCAGAAAAACAATAATAGAAAGAGGCTGGGAATTGGTCAAAGAGCCGTACATTGATGAAGGAATTAGCGGACATCTCCTAGAAGAACGTAAAGGGCTTCAAGACCTACTGGGTGACGCTAGACAACATATATTTGATCTGGTTGTGGTTAAAGACTTCGACCGTTTTGCTAGAAATCGCGTTGCAGCAACAATTGTCAGAGAAGAACTAAAAGAACTCTTTATTCAAACGTGCGCCCTCAATACCCCAGTAGAGCCCAAAAATCCTAAAATGTACGATCCTACGGACGATGACTTGGGAATTATGGTCGAAGGAGTCAGTGACACGATGGCTGAAATTGAAAGAAATAAAATTCGTAGAAGAATGATGATGGGCAAAACCGCTATAGCAAAAGCCGGAAAAATTCCAAATAACGTCCCCTATGGTTATAAAATAGAACGTTCCTTCGAAGGAAACAAGGTATGTCGTAAAGTATTGATTGATGAAGAGAAAGCCAGTGTCGTACGCACCATATTTGATGAATACATTAAAGGTAAAGGCGCGTTAAATATTGCCTTTGAACTGACAAAAAAGGGTGTTAAACCACCGAGGGGCCTCTATTGGAGGGCGCAAGCTGTTAAATACATGCTCCAGAATCAAACGTACACTGGAAAAGTGCTATGGGGTTGGAGACACGCAGATTACAAAAAGAATCAACAAAGGAGTATCAGAGGACATCAAGGAATTATTGAAGAAAGCACTGAACACAAAGCCATTATTCCCGAAGCAATTTTCGCGCTAGCCCAAAAGGAGAAAAAAATTAGAGGCAATTCTCAAAAAGGTCGAGCGAAAATGAGCAGAGGGCTATTAACTGGGATTGCAAAATGTATCCGTTGTGGATCAGGTGTTACCTACCTCACTAGACATCACTTGAGAAAAAAGAAGAATCCGAAATGGAACGACACAATAACCTATGAGTATTTGTGCGGTGGCTATAAATACAGCAAAATTTGCCAACGAAGGATAATGAGTGCCACAAGACTTGAGGATTTTGTGTTAAACCAAATACGAAACCTCGTAAATAACCCAACAGCTAGAGAAAGGCTGATATTTGATAGGAATATTACAATTTCCGATAATCTCGAAGAGGACTACAAATATGCGGCACAGCACCTCGCCGAAATAGAAAGAAGAAGGCAACGAGTCAAAGAATCGTATGAGGCTGGAATCGACTCACTTGAGACCTACGGAGCCAATTTAAAGCGTTTGGAAGAGGAAGAAATCAAGTACCATGTGGTGGCCGATGATTATCAATTCAAGCTCCAGAAGATAAACGAGCGCCGTCACGAACTAGAGAAATTCACCAAATCGTTGGAAGACTTCAATACGTTATGGGATAACGCTGAATTCGAAGAAAAGAAACATTTCCTGCGTATGATCATCAAGGAGATTAGGGCAGGTAATGGAAAAATCGAGATCGATTTTAGATTCTAAATCCTCACTTTTTACCGTATCTTCGCTGCCACTCTTCATTGTTATTGTAAAACAGATTATAGGCTTCCTGTTCCTGTGCTGTATGAGGTTCCCTATTCAGATGGCACTTCTTCCACTTTTTGCCCGATCCGCACCAGCACGGATCGTTGCGGCCGAGTTTTTTTGCGGTGTTGACGACGGGTTGGGCCACAACCTGTTCGCTCGCATTTGTCTGCATTTTCTTCGCCGCTGCCGCAATGGGTGACTCGATGGGTTGAACCGGCGGCGCTCCGGCAGGAGAATTCTGCGACACCTGTACTTTATAAATCCGGTGGATAATTTCGCTGTCAATTCCGGCAATAAGCCGCTCAAACATATTAAATGCTTCGTTTTTGTACTCAACGAGCGGATCCAGCTGCCCGTACCCGCGCAGCCCTATTCCCTCCCGCAGATCATCTACCGCGTCAAGATGATCCATCCAATAACTGTCAATAACCGACAGCGATACCCACCGCTCAATCTGTCTGGTAATGTCGGAACCAATTTGGGATTCACGTTTGTCATACATATCACGGGAAATAGTCGTCAAAAATTCCGTCATATCAGCCGCAGTATGCGCTTCTCCCAGCTGCTTCAGGAGCTGTTCCTGCGACGCCGCGTCAAACGGAATGATGGATACAAACTCGGAAAGAATCTTTTGCCGGTCAATCTCCCCTTCTTTTTCCGATGAATACATGGCAACCAAATTGCCCAATTCACCCGAAATGTTTTGAAGAATAGTATCTTTTTGACTTTCACCCTCAAGAATCTTCCGCCGCTTACGATAGACAATCTCCCGCTGTTTATTGAGAACATCGTCGTACTCAACCAAATGTTTGCGGCTGTCAAAATGAAATCCCTCTACTTTTACCTGCGCCTGCTCAATAGCGCGGGAAACCATAGGATGCTCAAGGGGTACGTCCTCGGGAAGCTTGAACACGGTCATAAGCCGAGCCACCTGATCGCCGCCGAAGAGCCGCATGATGTCGTCTTCCAGTGATACATAGAACCTACTCGTCCCCGGATCTCCCTGTCTCCCTGATCGCCCACGGAGCTGATTGTCTATGCGGCGTGATTCATGTCGCTCGGTTCCGATAACATGTAAGCCGCCAAGCTCAACAACTTCTTTATGATCTTTTTCATTTGTGTCCTGCCCGCCAAGAATAATATCCACTCCCCGGCCCGCCATGTTGGTGGCAACCGTTACCGCGCCGCGCTTCCCGGCATCGGCGATAATCATTGCTTCTTTCAAATGATTTTTTGCGTTCAGTACCTGATGCGGGACACCTTTGCGCTTCAGAAGCTCGCTCACAATTTCATTTTTCTCGATCGATGTTGTACCCACCAGCACCGGTTGCCCGCGTTTATGCGCTTCCGCAATGTCCGCCGCAATGGCCGCGTATTTTGCCCGCGGGGTTTTGTACACGCTGTCGGCAAAATCCTGACGGACCATCGCCCGGTGTGTGGGGATAATGACAACATCCAGTCCATAAATTTTATGAAATTCCTCAGCTTCCGTTGCCGCAGTCCCGGTCATGCCGGCAAGCTTCTCATACATACGGAAATAATTCTGCAGGGAAACGGTCGCGAGCGTTTTACTTTCCTGTTGAATCGGCACGTTTTCTTTGGCCTCGATGGCCTGATGAATTCCTTCGCTGAACCTCCGGCCGATAAGAAGGCGGCCGGTAAATTCGTCGACAATCACCACCTGATTATCCTTCACAATATAGTCTTTTTCACGGTGAAACAAGGCTCTTGCCTTCAGTGCCGCTTCGATATGATGGACGACTTCAAAATCTTTTTCATAAATATTCGTGATCCCGAGGGTCTTTTCTACTTTCAGAATTCCGTGATCCGTCAGATGCGCCGTACGTAATTTTTCGTCGATGACGAAATCCGTTTCTCGGTTTAATTTATCCACAAGCTTCGCGTAATCATAGTACGCATGGGTTGCTTCCGTATCCGGAGCGGATATGATATGCGGGGTCCGGGCTTCGTCTATAAGGACAGAATCCACTTCGTCCACCACGGCAAAATGATAATTCCGCTGCACCACCTGGGATATATCCGAAACCATATTATCGCGGAGGTAATCAAAACCGTACTCGCTGTTTATTCCGTATGTGACATCTGACAGATATGCTTCCTTACGGGTAATCGGTTTCA
>Ga0208375_1004927_pt1 | contig 10183 bp, 10 predicted proteins | sample RifOxyD1_FD_184038 | JGI IMG/M metagenome (GOLD analysis project Ga0208375, IMG submission 184038) | Soil microbial communities from Rifle, Colorado - Rifle Oxygen_injection D1 (SPAdes) | ecosystem: Environmental > Terrestrial > Deep subsurface > Rock core/Sediment | place: Rifle, Colorado...
GCATTATAATCCTTGAATTTTCCCGAATATTTCAGCCTTGGGATCAATCTAAAATCTTCTCCTTCTTTTTCCGGGAACAGCAGGGAATATGCCTCCCTCACAAGCTTTTCCCCTTTGATGCTGTAAGGCATTTTAGCTAGAACTCCTGCACCTCATATCTTAATATCGCAGCTATGCCGCCGATCTCCTTCAGCTGGACGCCTTCCCTTGTCTCTATGGAAATCATCTTCATTTCAGCGCCTAATTCATCGCACTTTTTTTCAAGCTCTTCTATGGTCTTGTCATCCAGGGATTCTGAAACCATAAGCACATCAACTGCGCCGATCTCAAGATTTTTCATGACATGCTGCATGCCGTAGCTGGCCATTTTTGGTTTTGTTGACAATAATGTAAAAAATCTTTCAAGCAGCTTCTTTTCTTCAGCAACCTCTTCTGTCGCAAGCACATCATAGCTTTTTTCAAGAAGCTCGTGCAGCCCGAATTCATCAGTATAGCTTAAATCCTTTATTGCAATTATTTTTTTCTTCAGCTCAGCTGTGATATAATTGCCGTCTACAAATTCATATTTTGTCGGGCCAGGGCCTCCTACAATTATTCCCTTAAGGTCTTTTCTTTCAAAAAATTGGGCTTTCATATATTCTCCAACTTTTTTGTAATGATCCTTTGCAGCGCCCTCTCTTAATCTTGCGAATCTCTGGGCTGACTGTCCGCCTGCCTTAAATTTTCCCGGAACCTCGGAATGCGTCCTTGCAAGAGGGATGATTGATTTTCCTTTCAATAAGGCGATTGTTGCGTCTCTCCTGTCCATCACAACAAGGCCGTATGATTCTGTGTCTTCGCACATATCTTTCAGCGGATCAACAATGAACTGCTTGTCGCATCTGTATAATCTCATCTTCAGCGGCACAGGGGGCTCAACTGCCCACACCCTTATATCAGTCTGGCCCTCTCTTTCTGCGACATTGCCTGAGAAAACTGCCATGCCGTTTACCGGAGTCCTTATATGGAGCTTCAGGTATTGGATCATCTTCTCCAGCGCATCTGTGACATTTTTTCTTGTTGCAGATGATTTGATATTTGATGCAGTGCCCTGCTCCTGGGCAAGATGATTTATGATCTTGTTCATGTCATAGCCCTGGGGGATGTAAACGCTCACAAGCTCAGTATGGCGCCCCCTATATGCTTCTAATTCCTTTGTAAGTTTCTTCAGCCTGAATCTTGTTCTTTGAGGTATTGCCATGATACGCCGGTTATTGGCGGGATTTATAAACTTATTGATGAAGATTTGGGGCGTTTGAGTTTTGGCGCCGCCATAATTCAACAAACTTTTTAAATAAATAGATATAATAAAAACAGATGGCAGAGCCCGGAGACCGAGTAAAAATCACAGCAGCCAAAGAAGCTGTTGAAGGCACACTGATGCCGACAGAGGACAGTGATTCTATTTTTGTCAAGCTGAAGAACGGCTATAATATCGGCATTGATAAAAAAAGCATAAAAAAAATTGATATTCTTGAAAAAGCTGAAAAGCCTGCGAAAAAAGAAAAAGAGCAGAAAAATAATCAGAAAAACCCCAAGCTTCCGGCAATATCTATCCTCCACACAGGCGGAACAATCGCATCAAAAGTTGATTATGCGACAGGCGGAGTTGTTGCTGCTTTCAGCGCTGAAGAGATTATAAGCATGTTTCCTGAACTGACAAAGATTGCCAATATAAAATCCAGTCTTGTAAGCAATATGATGTCTGAGGATATCCGCTTTTCGCATTATAAGATGATAGCAGAGGCTGTGATCAAAGAGGTAAAAGAAGGCGCAGAAGGGATTATCATCGGCCACGGGACAGATACTCTGGCAGTCACATCTGCAGCATTATCTTTCATGCTTGAAGATATTCCTATTCCGGTAATTTTAGTCGGCGCGCAGAGAAGCTCTGACAGGCCGAGCACTGATGCGCTTATGAATCTTGTATGCGCTGCTGAATTTATCGCCAAAACAGATTTCAGCGGCGTTGCGATATGCATGCATAAGAGCATGACAGATGATATATGCGCCGTGTTTCCTGCGGCAAAAACACGGAAGCTGCATACATCAAGAAGGGATGCCTTCAAAGCTGTGAATGACACAGAAATCGCTGAGATTGATTATAAGACAAGAAAGATCAGTTTCCTTAAGAAAGATTACATGAAAAAAGACAGCAGAAGAAAGATCAATGCAAAGCTTAATTTTGAGGATAAGGTTGCAATAATAAAAACATATCCAAACATGCTTCCTGACCTTATTGATGCGCTTAGGGAGAAAAAGTACAAAGGGTTTGTTTTAGAGGGCACGGGCATCGGCCAGGCGCCGACAAATATAAAAGAAAACATTCCAAACTATGATGCATTAAAGAAATTCATTGATGACGGAGGCATTGTTGTTTTGACAAGCCAGTGCATATTTGGGATTGTGCATGATAAGATCTATAAGAACTGCAGAAGGCTGGCTGACATCGGGGTTATCTTCGGCAAAGACATGCTCACAGAGACAGCATTTGTGAAGCTTGCATGGCTGCTTGGCAATTATAAAAAAGATGAAGTTAAAAGATTGATTGTTAAGGATCTAAGAGGAGAGATTTCTGAAAGGACTGATGTGAGGAGCTGTGTTTAGAGGAATATAATTTTAAGGGAAATTTGCATATCCTGATTCCGATGCAATACTCCAGAGATGTTCAAAGTGATTTCTATATGTTTCGGCAATGGCTTCATTTTTTATCATAACAGCCATGACAGGGGTTCCCCAAGTAACAATTACTATTTTATTGCCATAGACAAAAGTGTTGGTGGGATTAAGTTGTTTTTCTTCTAAGAATCTATAATTAGTTGTTGGAGCCAGATCTTTTTTAAATAAAAAAATGCCTTTTTTCTTTAAGGTTATAACTCTCTCTCCAATATTGTTATTGCGAAGATCCCGAAAATGCTGTTTCATAAATACAGGAAGAGCATCCTGATATTTTTGATCATCAATGCCTGTGATTAATACTTCCTTTCTTGTTTTTACAATATCTTTAAGGAAATATTTTAATCCCTCATTTCCCTTAAAAACTTCCACGAAAGTATCCTCTTTGGGGATTTTGGTCATAGCCTCCAATTCTGGAAGAATGGAATCTACTTCCTGCTCCTGTATATCCAATACTCTTTTTTGATCCTCAAGAAACTGCTTTATTTTACTTGGATGGGTGGCTTGAAAATATTTTTTAGCTCCCTTATATACATGAGTAACCAAACCCTTATCCATCAATTGCTCAAGTTTATCATATACATGAACCCTATATATTCCCGTTTTCTTTCCTATTTCATAGGCTGTACTTGAGCCTGTTTTAAGCAGATTTAGGTATATTTTGATCTCGTTTTCTGTTAAACCTATTTTTCGCAGTATATCTGTATTCATACAATGCAGTGGAATTAACTTGTATTTAAATATTTCGTTCTATATTGGTACGACATAATTTGATATACTTTCTCATTTATTGTTACTATTAGGTAATAAAATGACCACAAACAAAGATGGATTAAATTCCCCGGCATATGTAACTGTTAGCCCGATTAACATAGATGGACAACCAGGAAAAAGATTAATGACTGTTTATCGTACTGTTGGCTGTGAATATGACAAAAAAGGCGATGGCTGCACTATGTGCGATTTTGCGTTTTATGCCAGCCCGGATGTTAAGGAAAGAAACATTGAAGCTCAGCATAGGCAGTCTTTAGAATCTCTTAGAAACATGGATTTTATCCATTTTGATCTCCTGACATTGGGTAATTTTTACAATGACAGGGAGATTTCTCCCGACCTAAGAAAATTTTTGCTTGAATCAGTAGGAAAAGTAAAAGGCGTAAAAAGAGTTCTCACTGAATCTAGACGGCAGTATATTACTGCTGAAAAATTAAGAGAAGCAAAAAGCTGTCTGAGAGAAGACCAAAGATTAGAATACGCTTTAGGATATGAAACTGTTAACCCCAAATTAAGAAATGAAATATTAAGAAAAGGAACCCCTGAGAATCATTTAGACGAGGCGCTTGAAATGTGCAGAGACACTGGTGTTGATTTTGTCTCGTATGTTCTCATCAAGCCGCATACATTAAGCGAAGCTGAAGGGATAGAAGAAGCAGTAAATACGGCAATACATGTTTTAGCGAAAGCAAAACAATACGGCGTGAAAGCACGTATTGCGTTTGAACCTGTGTTCGTTACAAAAGGAAAAGTAATTGAAAAATTATGGGAGAAAGGAGAATACAAACCGCCAAAATTATGGAGTGTTGCAGAAGTTCTTATCCATACTGCTGAACGCTTAGGAATGGAGAATACACAGGGTAAGCTCTTTGTTGGTTTAAGCGATGAAAATCTATCAGGAGACAGGATGGCTTCAAACTGCGGCTCTTGTGATGATGAAGTGCGAAGAGAAATCCAGGCATTTAATGGGCACCAGGATGTATCCCGGCTCAGAAGGCTTTACCATGAATGCAAAGACGAATGGAAAAAGGAAATTTGGGGCAGAGAACAATGAGAGAATATATTGATGCTTCCATTTTCTTAGGAATGCATAGTAAAAATGAGAAAATCAGAATTGTCTGTAAAAATTATATTGTCAGGCGGCTAAATAATCAAATTAGCATGAGTTTAGAACAGATAGGCATATGTGATAATATAATTTGGCAATACCCCCGAGAACAGCAAGACGCTTATTATCCTTTTATGGATAATTTGCATACAATAATGAATATATGCAGAGTTTCCTATACAGAAAAAGATATTCGGGAAGCTATCAAAAATCCGCAATTGCAGGATTTGAATATTTCTGATAGGTTAACAGTTGCAATGGTATGGGTGCAAGGAGCAGAATTATACTCTGTTAACCCCTTATTAAAATGCAGGGATTCTGTTCATTTTCCTGAAGCAGGCAAAGAGCTAACTTTTCCATTACAATTGGAAAAACTTTACCAACAATCTTTGGCGGTGAGAATATGATCAAAGGAATTATTCCTCCATTAGTTACACCTGTGAATCATGATGGAAATGTAAGTGAGCAGAGTGTAAAGCAATTAATTGAATCTGTTAGCCCATACTCTTCAGCTTTAATGCCGACATTGAGTTCGGGGGAAGGATGGGCATTATCCAATAAGCAGTTTGAAGAAATGATTAAATTTACTGTCAAATATTCAAAATTGCCTGTTTTTGCAGGAATTGAATTCAAAACTACAGAAGAAGTCATAGAGAAAGCAAAAATAGCAAAATCACTTGGTGCAGATGCAATTGTAATCACAACTCCGTTCAAAAGAAATATTACTCAAGAGGAAATTTATGAGCACTTCAAAAAAATTAAAGATAAAGTGAATATTCCTATTTTTATCTACAATGAACACGCAGTCTCCGGAAACTCAATCAGTTTTGAAACCATTGTCAAAATATGCCAATTAGGCAATATTATCGGGATTAAAGAAGCAAGCGGGTCTGCTGATTTTACGCAGAAGTTAGTTCAAATAGGGTTAAATATTCCTATTTTTCAAGGCTGGGAACATCTTTGTTTTGAATCAAAAGGAGCAGAAGGATATATTCTTCCGCTGTCAAACTTAGAACCTAAACTTTGTTTTGAAATGTTAAAAAATCCAACTGAGAAGAAACAAAGAGAAATTAACCTGCTTTGTGAAAAATATAACATTTCAGATGATGATTGGTATGTTTTTCTCAAGAAAGAATTGCATAAAAGAGGAATTATAACAACTGAAAGAGTGATCTAAATGATGCAGGAGATTATGGATAAAAATAACTGTAACGAATTGCATATTCAGTACGATAAAGAATCAGGCTGCACATTTATCATTGCTTTAAACACCAGTTATAGTAATAAAGGAAATGGGGGAACAAGAATGCTTAATTATGCCTGTGTTGAAGAAGGAATAAAGGATGCTGCTAAATTAGTTAATGTCATGACCAAAAAATGCGTGATAATCGGAAAAAAGTATAACGGCGGTTACAGCGGCGGAAAAGGAGTAATAGTCGGAAATCCCATTTCACAGAAAACTCCAGAAATGTTAAGAAGATTTGGTAAATTTGTTCAGGCTCTTAATGGAAGATTTCAAACTGGAACTGATATGAATATTAACTTAAAAGATATTAAATACATGGCTGAAGAGTCAGATTTTATCGATGGTTTAGAAGCTGGTTTAGGAGATACAGCAATTCCTACTGCTTATGGGGTTTTACTCGCTATGAAAGAGATATGCAAATGGAAATACGGAAGCGAAAGCTTGAAAGGTAAAGTGATTGCAGTTCAGGGAGTTGGAAGTGTAGGCAAGGATTTAGTAAGAAGGTTAGTTGAAGAAGGGGCTGAAGTAATTGCTACTGATGTTAATGCTAAGATTCTCCAATCGGTTAAAGAAAAATTAGGTATTAAAACAGTAAGCCCGGAAGAAATTTATTCTGTTAAATGTGATATTTTTTCCCCTAATGCATGTGGCAGAATATTAACAAAAGAGAACATTGAAAAATTAAATTGTAATTTTGTTATTGGTGCATCTAATAATCCTCTGGCTGATGGATTTCAGTCAGTAATAGAAATGAAGAATAAAGGCATTATTTATGCACCGGATTATGCAGTAAACATTGGCGGAGTATTTTTATCAATGTGTGAAGTACAGGGAAAAGATTTTAATTATATTCTTGAGAAATTGAGAGAGATTATTATTACAAGACTTCGGCAGATCATTAAAGAAGCTGAAAGAACTGAGAAAACATTGTTTGAAACTGCTGAGAGAATAGTTTTTGAAGAAGAGTCTAGAACTTAGTCTCTGTTGATTTCTACCCAAACATTTAAAAAACCCTTTCTGTTTAGGCTGGCAATGGATGACAAAGATTACAAACATCTCGGCTTCAGATGCGGAATTGAGATACACCAGCAGCTGGAAGGCCATAAATTGTTCTGCAGATGCCATACAATAATAAGAAAAGATGATCCTGATTTTCAGATCACAAGAAGATTAAAAAGCTCCGCAGGAGAATCCGGAAAGACAGATATTGCCGCAAAGCATGAGGAAAAAAAAGGCAAGTATTTCATCTATCAGGGATATTATGATACAACATGCCTTGTTGAGCTTGATGAAGAGCCTCCGGGAGATGTGAATAAAGATGCGCTCAATACTACCTTACAGATCGCAAAGCTTCTCAACTGCACCATTGTTGACAAGATACAGTTCATGAGAAAGATCGTCATAGACGGCAGCAATACCTCAGGATTCCAGAGGACTGCTTTGATCGGAAGAGACGGATCTGTGGAAATCAACGGAAGAAAGATAGGGATACCGACAGTATGCCTTGAAGAAGAGGCATGCCAGGTCGCTGAAAGAAAGGATGAATATGATATCTACAATCTGTCCAGGCAGGGAATCCCACTGATAGAGATCGCGACTGATCCTGACATATCAAGCCCAGAAGAATGCAAAGAAACAGCACTAAAGCTTGGAATGATTCTGCGAAGCGTTCCTGGATTAAAGAGAGGCCTCGGCACAATAAGGCAGGATGTGAATGTATCAGTAAAAGACGGCGCAAGAACCGAAATAAAGGGGTTCCAGGAGGTAAGATCAATACCTGCTGTGATTGACAATGAGATAAAAAGGCAACTGGACATGATAAAAAAAGGGAAAAGGGCTGAGGAAAGCGTAAGAAAAGCCGAAGCAGACGGAACAACCTCTTATCTAAGGCCGATGCCAGGTGCAGAAAGGATGTATCCTGAGACAGATGTTCCGGCAATAACGCCTGAGATAAAAGATATCGGAAAAGTTGAATTATTATCGGAAAAATCAGGCAGAATGATGAAGCTCGGCCTTGCAAAGGATCTTGCGAATGCAGTGGCAAAAGAAGGCAAAGCAGATATTATGCTGGATTTTGCGGGGAAATTTCCCGATGTAAAGCCTGCTTTCATCGCCGAGACGATGATCTCAACGCCGAGGACACTGAAGAGAAAGGAGAATATCGATGTAAGGCCGACTGACCGCGATTTTGAAACAATATTCAGCAGGATCAATGAAGGAAAGATATCAAGAGATGCTGTTTATGACATTCTTAAAGATATCGGAAAGACAGGAAAGCCAGATTTCTCAAAATATGGAAATCTCACAGGCAGCGAGATTGAAAAAATAATAAAAAAAGTCATTGAAGAGAACAAAGGCGCTCCGTTCAATGCATTGATTGGAAAAGCGATGGCTCAGCTGAAAGGAAAAGCAGATGCGAAGAAGATCATTGAGATGCTGCAAGAGATGAGTAAACAGAAGTAGGCTTGCCCGGGGGGATATGATCTCCAGGGGTTTTTTCCGATTTTTTCTGTGATCTGCCGGGGCGGACTGCATAATATCCCCCTAAATCCGCTGTTTTTTCTAAAGAAAGAACTCTGTTTCCGCCGACAGTCATCCTGACAGATCTGGGGGATTCAAAAAGGTTATTTCCCCCTACAGTCATAAGGCCAGGCGCATATCTGTTATGGTTTTCTGCATGGCTATTTCCCTGGCCATCATGCATATCTTCTATCTTATGCCCACCGACAGTCAGTTCAATATAGCCCGGGTTTACATCACCAGTGTGGCCTTTGTTATGCTTTTTATCCTTTCTGAACCTTTCACCGCCTATTGTCAAAGGCATATAATTGCAGCTGTAATCCGTTTTAGCCCTATTTCCATTGGCAGCTGATGTATCGCTGTCAGTCAGATTAAGCATTTTTTCCATTGTATCTCCAGCATAAGAAGGCATCAAATTTGATTTGTCTGTATCCATTTCCCTCAAACCACCCAAAAGGGGATGCAGGGGTTATATAAACCTTTGTATGGCTATGCGCAGCTGTTCAAGACCATGCAGCTGCCCATTTTCCTATCCCCCATAAAGCAGGAAGCTGGAAAACAGGCAGTCAGAAAATTAAACCAAGATGATAAGAATTTATCTCAAAGAAATTTATTCTTCCCTGCAAGATTAAGATACATCCCCGCCCACAGCATGCCTTCGTCTGCATGATAAACCAGAGTCTTAAACGGCTCTCCGTGGCTGTCAAACACCTCAAGGAAGTTGCTGTTCTGCTCTATAATTTTGGCATACTGGCCTGTGTATTTTTTTAAGTCCTTTTTCATACTGAACATCTTAAGGGCTTCCAAAAAACACATCCCCAGATGTGCCCATATGGTGTCTCTTTCATAATCTCCTGCAAGCAGCTCATAGATAGTGGTATCACTTGTCTTTTCCCTGAATCTGCTGTATCTCAGCGGAAACGGCCTGTCTAATCTGCTTTTTTTTATTTCCCTCAGGCATGAATTAAACATCTTTTTATCATCAAACACTCCGGTCCAGAAGGGGAACACGTTTGCATCGCCTGTCACAATATTTTTCCTGTCCAGATCCTCATAAAAGTATCTTCCATTCCACAGATTTTTTTCTATTGCGGATTTTATATCAAAATCACTGAAAGGATTGTAGAAATCCAGCTCCCTTAAATCATTTTTCAGCATCGCAAGCATGCAGTTGTCATAAGCTGAGGATCTTCTTTTGGTGTAATCTTTTATGGAAGAAAAATAAGTGTCAGCTCTCACAAGGCATGTGCTTTTGTCAAATACTTCATCAAAATAATGGTTTATCTGGCTGAGAAAAAATGATTCATATTCTGCCAGCAGATTTGGGTCTGTATATTTTACTGCCCTTACCAGCAAAGGAAGGGAATCAGCAGATAATTTAGGCATATCATAAGGATAATGGCCAGGGGTTATTGTTGTTGTTATCTTATTACGCCCTGAAAATATGCCCAAAGCATATTTCAAGGTTGATATAAGATTTCCCTTATAGCCAAGATTAGCCAATGCCTCTGCGCAGAACCCAAAATCCCTTGTCCAGAACTGGTTAAAATGGCCGCTGCTTGTCTGGAAGAATTTATGCTGCGCATTCCAGCATCTGTCAACTGCCTTTTCGCATATTTCCTGCGCATTGCCTCTGAACCGATATGTTCCGTTCATCCTCACATCTATTGAACGCTTTAATATTCGCCATCCTTCGGAAAAGTAGATTAGCTTCATTATATGGCCTGCCAAAATAACGAAAATTCGCTGCAATATTGATTGCTCGCCCTAACCTCGCCTTAAAAGGCGAAGTTTTCACGGGCTCGCATTAATGGCAGCGA
>Ga0208375_1004928_pt1 | contig 10183 bp, 9 predicted proteins | sample RifOxyD1_FD_184038 | JGI IMG/M metagenome (GOLD analysis project Ga0208375, IMG submission 184038) | Soil microbial communities from Rifle, Colorado - Rifle Oxygen_injection D1 (SPAdes) | ecosystem: Environmental > Terrestrial > Deep subsurface > Rock core/Sediment | place: Rifle, Colorado...
AAGAATTTCTGCGTTTCTCGTAGGAGCAACAGGAATCACCAATGAAAAGTTCACCATAATTCAAGAGAATTTTAGCACATTATAAAGATTATTAAGGTGAAATATAATTTTTTGAAAGAGTTAGATAAGGATAATATTTTTTGCAAGTCACAATAATTTTTAATCCTTTTTACAAATAACAATAATTTTATTTTTGGATTTCTTATCGCTTTTTGCAAATAACAATAAGTATAATCATCGGTGAAATCAGCTTATTAAAATTCCCCCATAAGTTTACGAAGTAAACCAAATTTCTTAGCAAGTTATTTCTTTATCCCAATAATTTTAAAAATTAAATCATTCTCTAAAACCTTTTCCCTCGACAAATTATTCAATCTCGCATCTTGGAAATGTTACCCAACCAGTCATCAATCTAATTTTATTATATCCTACAGAAATTCCATGCAAAAGGTTTTCATGCTCTCTATTTTTACCAAAATACATTTGACCTTGAGTTTTCAAACCAGTTCTTAATTTTTCCCAAGAAGAAAAATCTAATTCAGGAAATTCTGTCCATCCGCTAAATAATTGATGCAATGTGTGAGAATCAGAAGAAGAGTATTGAGTTAAACCCAAACTTTTTGCAATCCCTATTGTTTCCTCTGTTAGTTCAGGAACATTTGAATTACTTACTTCAACTCCGTCAAATTTATCAGAATAATCTTCTAAAGTTAATCTGCCCAATGAAAGAGGTTTTCCATTATGGGTTAGTAAAGAAAAAACTTTTCCAAGAATTCCTTTTTTTGCAAGAGGGTGGTCCGCAACTTTTAATGCCCCAATATCCTTTGCGCATTTTAAAACATCATCTAATTTTTCATATTGAATATTTTCGTCTCCGCCTAAAATTAAAACATGTCCTTTGTCTGTTGGAATTTCTTGACCTCGTAAAACAAAACACCATTTACTTTCTGCATCGCAATTTCCAATAAGACGAACTCCGACAAATCTTTGTCTGTGGTCGTCGTAAACTTCAAGCCCTCTGCCTAAACTTCCGCGAGTGTTTACAATTTTTTCATAACGAGTATCCCCAAAATTTACCAAACCAATTAAAGTGTGAGGTGATTGAAAATGTCCTTGCGTGCAAGGCGTTGCTAAGTCCCGTCTTCCAGTCTCACCTAATTTTTCTAAAACAATTTGTCCTTTTCCTGTTTCTTGTCCAGCCCATCCGTGCGTGTGCAAATCTGCACGAACGTTTTGTAGTTTCATTTTTATAACCATCCGGATTTGTAATCTTCTATACAACTTTTTAAATGATCTGTTGGAAGAATTACTGGAAGATTTCTATCATTCTCCCCCATCATTGCATGATAAAACATAACTAAAGAAGTAAATCCAACTATCCCAATTAATCCTGCTCCAAGACCACACGCTTCAGTTATCGCCGCAATTTTTGTATATTCTGGCTTATCTGCAAGAAAAAATCCCCACGAAGCAAGTCCTGCCCCAATCGTCGTATAGAAACCTCCGATAGCAGCGATTCCAAGACCTTCTTGAATAATCACTTCTGAGAACTTTTCCGATTTCTTTTGCAAGGGTTAATCTTTCTGTTAATGAATGTTTATTTGAATTAGTTTCTTCTCTATTTGTCATGATTTTCCAACAAAATTCTTCTTTAAAAAACTTCACTATCTAAAATATAAAAAATTAAATATAATCTGAAATCTTATGCTTGATTTCAAGATAGGTCATCCAAAAAATAAGCAAAACAGCGTCGATAATTCCTGTAATTGAACTCTGCATATATTCTGGAAGTTTTTTCAAAATATTTAAACCAAAATTTAAATCAAGAATTGGATAAAAAAATAAAACCTCTCCAATAAAAAACCAGTCAAGCAAAAGATGAATTAAACCTGTGAAACTAATTATAAAAAGTATTGTAGAAATTTTTAGTTTGTGTTTTCCAAACTCTTTGAAATTTGTCTTCATAAAAATAAAACCCAAAATAAAAAAAATTAAAACAAAAATTAAATTATGAAAAAATATTCTGTGACTGGGAAAAGAAAAATTAAATGCTTTAAATACATAATATAATAAATAATCTGAATCAACTAATAATCCTCCGAGTCCTGCAATCAAAACATAATGGAGTGGAAAATTCCTTTTATTATTTTTACTTAAATGAAAATCTCTGAACAATGCGACTAAAATTGCTGGAATTAAAAAATGCGTTATTGCTTGGGGCATTTAAATTAAAATGAAATTTGTTTTATAATTCTTTTTGTTTTTAGTTTCTTAATCAAATTTATTTTAGAGAATATTTTCATCTTCGTCGTTGAATTATAAATTTTTGTGATATCCACTTTGTTCCAGATTTTGTCGACGATAAAAATTGATTGCAAGTAAGTTGAATAATCTATCTTATGCAGTGTCGTCGGAGGTGAGTGATTTCGCTAATGCTCCATAAATGCGAAGTCGCGAATAATTTAGAAACACTGCTTAACCGCAAAGAAAAGGGAAGTTGCGAAAAGCTGAAAAAATTTCTTACAAAATTTTTTGAGCCACAAAAATCCAAAACAAACAAAAAGATTTTTGTTGGAAACCGATTAGGTTTCTTCTCATCCCCATTGATGGAATTTCATTTTTTCTGGAAGTTTTCTGTAAAGTCGAACAAACTCTTTGAAAGGCGAATGAATTAATCTAAGCCGAATTGCAGAAGCAAACATTCTAATCGGAGTTCTTTTAAAATTTATTTTTGAGCCCTTTTTATCTTCCCAAATTGTAGGAATTGATTTTATTTTTGCATGGGATTCTTTTCTTAAACAAAAAAGCAAAGCAATATCAAAACCCCAACTACTTGTCACAATTTTATTTACATTTTTTTCAAGAATTTCTCTTTTGAATAATTTAGCCCCACATTGCGTATCTTTGTAAGGGAATAAAAATAAACTTCTTACAATAAAGTTATATCCCGCGCTTAACATTTTTCTAAAAAAACTTTGTTCAAAAACTATTTTGCTTTTTTTGTCCCAGCGAATTGGAATTATCCCGTCATAGTTTCCAATATTTTTTATTAGCTCATAATATGCTTCAGGAGGGGTTGCTAAATCCCCGTCGACAAAACCAATTAAATCATTATTTCTTTTTAATGCGTCTTTGAATCCCTCAATTACCGCAAGACCCTTCGCCGCGATATCTAATCGATTAATATAAATTATTTCTTTGAATTTTTTCTGATATTCTTTTACAACTTCTTCTGTTCTATCTGTTGTCCCATTTATCATTACAAATATCTCAAAATCCAAAACATTTTTTTTCTTTAATTCATAGAAAAATTTTCCATACTCATCTAGCATTTTTCCAATTCTTTTTTCTTCATTGTAAGCAGGAATAACAATGCTGACCCTCATAAAATTTATTTCTTTTTTAACATTAAAAAGATTGCTGTGATAGAAGGCAATATATTTGCAATTAGAATATTTATAATTGACATTGAAAAAACCTTCTCACTTCCTACTCCAAACAAAGCAAATAAACTTATTAATGTTGCCTCTCTTGTTCCCAACCCGTTTATGGTTATTGGAATTAAACTTATTATTGTGCTTATTGGAAGTATAGCCAGAAAATAAACAAAACTAAGATTTACTCCCACAGCCATCCCAACTATAAATGTAATAAAATAAGTCAAGACCCAATTTAGAATATTTAAGAATATAAATATTGGGAAATATTTTTTCTCTGGAATATCGTCGTGAAATGAATTAAAATTAAGTTTTACTTTCTCAGCTATTTTTTTTGGAGCTATTTTTTCAAGTAAAAATTTCAACAGAGGTTTTATCAAATTTTTTTTAAAAATTAAAAAAGAAAACAAAATTAACCCCACAAAAATTAAAACAAAAAAGAGGATTGGAACAAAAGAAAATCTTTCTTTGAAGTTCATAAAAAAAACAAAAAAAATCAAGAACACAGAAATTATATCCAAGATTTTATCTAAAACAAAATTAGCCAGACCCTTTCCCATATCTTTTGAATATTTTTTTAAATATTCTGCTCTTACAATTGTTCCCATTTTAGACGGGGTTACAAATCCATAAAATCCAGAGATAAGATTTATCTTAAATGATTCAATAAAAGGAATTTTCATTTTTTGTTTTCTCGCAATAATATGCCATTTGAGTGTTTGAGTTATAAGCAAAAAACCAACTAAAGAAATTGCTAAAAAAATAAACCTCAAATCAGAATTTTTTATTTCCTGAAAAACCAGTCCGAGATTAAGTTTGAACAGAATATAAATAAATAGCGCGATTCCAAAAAATGAGAGAAAAGTTTTCCATTTCATTTTAAATAAAGATATTTTTCCTGAAAATTAAAATACCGACGAGGATAATTAAAATCTGAAAAAGATTTATTAACATCACGACTTCTTTTTCATATGCCTTATGATCTTTTTTAAATTTTTTTAAAATCCAAATTGAGATGTGTTCAAGTCCATAAAATTTTTCATAAGGAACTTCCAAACTACCATCAAGATTTAATTTTCCAAAACTTTGTTTTTTTAATTTCCCCCTTATTTTTAAAATTGTTTCAAGTATATATGGGATAAAAAAGAATATCGCAATTTTTTCTACATTTCCCAAAATTGCAACTATCGCAATTATCGCCCCCACCGAATAAGTCAGAACATCTCCTGGGAAAACTTTTGCAGGGCATTTATTAAAAATATAAAATCCTAATAAACAAGAAATCATTATTAACAAAATTAAACTTATCCAAGTAGAACCGGTCTTTGCAGTCACAAAAGCTAAAGCACTTAAGAAAATTATTCCCTGGCTTGTTTCAAGTCCGTTGTATCCTGCTAAAAAATTAAACGTTGTTGTTGTTCCAATAATCCCAATTGGAATCGCTAACAATGGATAAAATAATCCTAATTCAATTCCCATCATTTCAGAATTTCCCGCGTTAATTACCATTAAAGGTATTGAGGCAAAAAATAAAAGTATGATTCTTATTTTCCAACTAAGTCCGACCTTCCAAACCAAAACATCGTCGACAAAACCAATAAACCCTGCAATTAAAATTGTTGTAAGCATAGAAAAAATTTCAACTGTTGTTATATCTGTTTCAAGAACAAATGTTTTTATTGCGATATAGACCAATATCCCAAAAACAAAACCCAATAAAACCGCAATTCCTCCGCCTTCTGCAACTTCTCTTCTATCTACTTTGTGAACATCTCTTCCAACAAGCCCCGCCTCTTTTGATCTTTTTAGCCAATAAGGAATAACAAATAATGTCACAATAAAACTTAAGATTATTGGAACAAATAAAACATTTTCCATTAATTATATTCTCCTGATTTTATGTAAGTCACCTCAGGATTTGGAACTTCTGTGCTCAAATAAGTTTCATTCATTTTTACCCAAGCAGGATATTTTATTGAAAATATTTTTATCGGCCCCCTTAATCCATCATAATAAACAAAACTTCCAAGTTCAGGATTTTGAGTTTTGATATTCTGAACAACCATGTCCTCTTCTGTATGAACTAATTTAAAATGATCTGAATTTTTATTAAATAAATAATAATTTGCAAGATTTGAATGAACTGTTCTTTTGCTTAAATATATCAAAGCCCCGATAGGATTTATTTTTGCATTTGTTCCTGATAAAGTTTCTACACTCGGATATAAAAATATTCCCGCATCAAGTCCAGATTCAAAATCAAAGTTTTTGCCGTCGACAGAAACATATCTTATTGGAATTTTATATTGCTGATTATTGTAAATAAAAACTGTTTCAGGTTGCATGAACTTTCCCTGTTTATCTTGCTTTAACAAAACAGCGCCGACAATTGCTTTTCTTTTTGGAATAAAAATATTTTTTCCGTCTTGATTCCAGACAATATCTTCGTCAACATATGAGCCACCAGAATAAACATAAATTGTTTGATTATTTGTTTCATAGGTCTGACTAGGATCCATTAAAAAATTTGTTATCCATGAAAATCGGTCATAATTTTCATCTGCACCAATACTTGAAAATGCAGTATATTTGCCAATTTCTGTTGAATCAATTAATAGGTGAGTTGCGTTGTGCGTGTATAAAAATTCTAAAGTTTCTTTGTCATCTTTTTCTGTTCCTGTTAAAACATATCTTCCCATTAAATGATTCCAATATTCAATTATATTTCCTCCGTCGAGGATCGTCGCTCTCTCGCCAATGCTCTGTAACCAATAACCATAATCCCACCAGTGAGCGAATACAGCATTTTCAGGGGCGTTCTCTCTAACCCATTGCATTGCTTTTTGCCATTGCCATTGATAAATGCCAGGAACAAATCCTTCACTGCTTGATTTTGCAACTTGATAATAATTCCAAAGCGTGAATAAAGATGAAAGAACTAATAAAATTGCAATCAATCCCATAAACATTTTTGTTTCTTCCTGACTTATTTTGAAAACTTTTTCGCATGACTTCACGACGAGAAAAGCAATTGCAACAGGGCTCACTGCAGCTAAGACCAAAATTAATCTCACTGCTGAACGAGAACCAATAATTGTTAATGTCAATAAAACAAAATATAAAAGATAATTAAAATTAAATTCTTTGAAAATTGAAATCTGATTTTCTTTAAATCTACTGTAATAAACAGAACCAAAAAGATAGACAAATAACAAAACCGCCCCAAAATAAACAATTATACTTATTGGGTTTTCTCCATTGAATAAACTATCTGGAGCATATCTGCTGAAAATCAAACCAATCAAAAATATAGTGTAACCTGAAATTAAAAAGAACTTTTCTTTTTTATTTAATTTTTCTATTAAGTAAGCAAATAAAAATATTGAACCAATAAAAAATAACCAAAAAAATAGAGGAATACCGACGACAATTGGACCTAAACTGTTTTTCCATTCCCCAGCAAAATAAGGTTGTCTACTTTCTGCAACAGTTAAACCCCATCTTGTAACCTGCGGTTGAATTAAGGCGTGAAAAATTTTATCAAACTGACCAAAAATAAACATTGGCCCAAAAACAACAGAAGCAATAGCAACTAAAATTATTCCCGAAATAATTAAAGAAGAAATTTCTTTTGGGATTTTTATTTTTTCAAAATAGTTTTTTGTTTTTTCAAATTTCATTAAAAATACTGAAAGTCCTGTTAAGAATAAAACAGCAACACAAATTCCTGTTGAGAAAGATTGAAGAAGATTTGAAATAGTGTATCTTGTTGAGAACGGCATCATTAAAACAAACGCAACAATTAACCAAGACGCATAAATTGAAATTTCTTTTTTATCTACTTTACCGAGGACAAACGCGACAAAAAACATTACAGAAACTGAAAGAAATAAATAATCAACCCCGCCCCAAATTAAAGCCATTCCTGCTGTAAAAACTCCAGCCAATGCCCCGTAAATTATACCCACAGAAAATTTTTCGTTTCTGTTTGCTTTCATAAAAAAGTAAAACGCCATAAACATAAAAAAGAAAGCAGCAGATTCTTTTTCAGGAATTCCTGCGATAGTTCTTGAAATCAGCGACGGAACAACAACAAAAAACGCAGTTGCAAGCAAAGCAATTATATTTTTTATTATTTTTTTCTCATTGTAAAATATCTCTCTTGCAAATAAAAAAAACGCAATCGTGGTTATACCAAACATAAAAACAGGAAAAATAATTGAAGCATAAGTAATATCAATTTTATCTGAAAAAATAGAAACAGCGTCATAAAACCAAGCAATCATATATGAGAGCAATTTCATTTCACCCGCAGTATCATAACCAAGCGGAACATATCTCATAAAGTCCATTGTCATTAAACTTCCGTTTTCAACAATATATTTTGCCCATCTTAAAAAAAGAAATGGATCTAAGTCAGGTCCAAGTGTCCAGCTGTTTGTTGTAATATCCTTGAGTCCGTCGATGTTTAGAGTTCTTATGTAAACTCCGACAAAAGTTATGAATGCAAGAATTATATAAACAAACCAATCTTTTTTTTCTTTGATAAATTTGAAGACACTCTCTTTTCTCTTTTCAATTTCTGCAGAATTTTCTTCTGGCATATTTCTTTTAAAAAAAGACGATATTTAAATCTTATGAAGTTTGAAAGATTGTTATGAAAAAAGTTTTTTTGAGAAGGGCTTAACAACGAAGATAAAATAGCAAAAAATAATTTGCAACTTAAAATAATTTAGATTTTTGGCAGAGATAGTTTATTATTAATAAAAATAATTGCGAGTAACAGCGAGCCAAATTATACTCAAGAATTTATTTTTTCTTTTTTTCAAAATATCACCGGCGTTACATAAACTTCTAAAATCGCTGCGAAAATTAAAACCAAAATTGCTAAAAATAATAACAGCACTGCGTTTTCTAAAACCCTTATGAATCTTATATCTTTTATTCCGTGTCGCAAAAATCCAACCCCAAACATTCCGCCTGCTAATGCAGTCATAAAATATGCTGCGATTTCTGGAAGTCCGTGAATCATATACCTTGCTAATCCAAGAGGAATTCCTGCAATTTTATTTTGCGCGAAAATTCCTATCGCAGCTGCGATAACACTTGCATTCCAAGCCAAAACAAAAATCGCGCCAGCACCAAAAATTAAAGAAAAAACTAAAGTAAATATCATGACATAAACATTATTTTCTAAAATTGATAAAAGTCGCGCGACATTTGTCGTCGAGTGTGTGTTGATTATGGCTTTTCCTGTAACAGAATATTTTTCAACGCAGTCATTTAAATTTGAGGGATCATTAATTCTGCAATATGTCTGCACTTGAAAATTTAAAAGATTCGGATTTTGAAGAACTAAATTCCAAAATGAAAATGCGACGAGAAATCCTAAAAAAAGCCACATAAATGCAAAAATCGCGTCTTTGTGTCTTCGCCAAACATGAAAAAATCCTTCTGTCTGTTCGTCAATTGATTCTTCTTGTTTAATTAAATAATACATATACGGGAGGGAAAACATAATACAAAAAGTTATGACTATCATTCCTGACGCACCGGCGAGAGTCGGGTCTGAACTAAAAAACCAGTGAACTAAAAGTAAAGATAGCGACGCGTAAAGCAGTCCGACGAAAAACATTTTCCACGAACCTCTTTCACGATTTTTTGGATTAAAAATAAGTTCTAACATTCTCTTTTATTTAGAATATTTTTTTGGCTTATAAATATTTGTGTAAAATTTTTACAAACTTTCAATAGGACTTTTTATCCCAATCATTTTTCCAGAACAATGAGTGTAGATTAAAGAAGTTTCTGGAGATTTGTGTCCAAGCAAACTTTGAACATCTGTCAAACTATTTCCATTTTCAATAATGTGGGTAGCAAAACTATGTCTTAATGTATGCGGATGAATTTCTTTCCAGTTTTTAATTTCTGAAATTCTTGCAGAATTTTTGACCATCTTTTCAATTGAACGAACAGAATATTTTCTATTTTGATTTGTTTTAAATAAAAGATCTTCTTGATTCAAATTTTCTTTATCAATAAGTTTTTTTAAAGGAACTAATAGATTTTTGGCGAGAATAAAAACTCTATCTTTTCTTCCTTTTCCATTTCTTACAAATCCGTAACCTTGTTCAAAGAATAAATCTTTTACTTTTAAATTTATCAATTCAGAAACTCGCAGACCCGCAGAATAAATTAAACAAATTATTAATTGATGTTTTATATTTTTAATTGAATCAATTAAGTTTCGTGTTTCTTCTTTTGTCAAAAATCTTTGAATCCTCGTCGGTGTTTTTGAATAACGAAAATCTATTTTCATTCTTCGACGTAAGATTTGTTCAAAATAGAACTTAATCGCCATCAAATTTACATTCAAAGTATTGCCAGACATTTTTCTTTCATTAAGATATTCTAAAAATTCTTTAATGTCTTTTTTTGTTACTTGCCTAGGTTCTTTTTTACACCACTTAAAAAATTTTTCAACGCAATTAATATAAGTTTCAATTGTTCTTTGGGAATATCTTCGTCTAGAAAGTTCTTTGAAAATTTGTTCATTAATATTCATTATTTTTTGAGAAATTTTTTAATTAAATAATCTTGTTTAAACTTGTAAATAGAAACAAAAACCTTATTGATAGCAATCTAAAAATGATTGATTTTCAGCAATTTTACAATGGAAATTTAAAAAGTTCGTATAAAGTGTGTTATTTGAAATTTTTCCAATATTTGTCGTCGGAAAAACTCAA
>Ga0208375_1004934_pt1 | contig 10176 bp, 6 predicted proteins | sample RifOxyD1_FD_184038 | JGI IMG/M metagenome (GOLD analysis project Ga0208375, IMG submission 184038) | Soil microbial communities from Rifle, Colorado - Rifle Oxygen_injection D1 (SPAdes) | ecosystem: Environmental > Terrestrial > Deep subsurface > Rock core/Sediment | place: Rifle, Colorado...
TATCTGTACCTACGGAATTATTCGGGTTGATGTAGTAAGGGGGTGCTATCTCAGTGTCTAGCGGCACTTCTTTTGATATTAGGAGCGTGCCCCCTATTTTTTTCAAGTAAACTTTGTACACATCACCCCCTTCACTTACTACAAACTTACCCGGGCTATCTGAATCTGGAGTGTTAGTCGTAAGAGCAGTTCTATCACTGAAATTCACAATATAGCCGTCCATTGTATTCACAATACTATCTACGGTAACCTGTGAGGTGTAAGCGGTATACCAGTCCTGTATTTTTAACGACTCGGATTTGAAATAGTCAATCTTGTTTAAAATCTCAGCGCCATCATCCTCATAGAATTGCCCCACATCAGCTCGGGAACCACGACCGATAAGGTAATCGTGTTTTGCATTTTGTGCTTTTTGCAGAAAAGCAAGAATAGCTGTACGCTCGTCTTGCGGAACATCATCATCTTTTTTACAGGCAATGATGATGTTGGCAATGATAAGTCCAGCGCAGAACAAAACTAAAAAAAATCTTAAGTTCTTCATGTTTAAAATCGGTTAGTGTGAAATAATAATTACTCCTTTCCTTTTACGACAGGCAGGAATGCCCCGCTGAAAGGTGCGCTTAGCACCTTAAGTACAGCCAAGAGAACTATAGCCATTTTACCATAAGCATGATTTTCCTCACCAGAAATGGACTTTGTATCCCCCTCACAGGGTCATGTTAACAAAGAATGTAATGCCGGGGAAATGGTCTAAGCGTAATGAAATGAGAGAGCAATAAGATGAAACTTATGTGCGTATTTTCGGCTATTGCCCTCTCATGTTCATTTCATTTTGTCACAAAATTCATTAGTTCAGAAACACTTTCTGAACGCACTTATTCCCTAATCCATCAACGATGGAGATGAAGTAGATTCCAGGAACATCTGCTCTACATTGGATGATACCATCAGTTGCTTTGCCTTGGCAGGTTATTTGACCCATAGCATTGCACAAAACGTATTCGGATTCAAGATCAACATTGGAAACAGTAATGTCAGAACCACGTACTGATACTTCACAGGTTTTGACTACTTGCCTTCCTGAGAGAGGTGCTTTTATCTCTTGATCCCGAACTTCCGGCCCTTCTGATTCCATTTTTCTTTCAGCATTCGGATCAATCACAACAATATCATCTTGTCCAGGATCACCAAAATTTTGACTATTGTAATTAAGGACACAGATGCTGAATGTGCCAGTACCGCCATTCCAACCCCAAACACGAACCCATATCGTGTAGCCCGCACCATCTTGCAGGTTGATAACAGGCATATAATTAGAAGCAGAGTTGTCATCTTCACAGGTAATATAGGTCAGGTTAGAACATGTGGAAGTAGTGTAATATACTTCCATTACTGCATCAGTCAAACTGCCTGCTATTGTGCGGATTGTAACCTGTGGGTTGAGAACATTGGGAATGACAAACTTAAAATAAACATCCTTATAGCTACCAACAGGACAAGTATTACTTGGCGCAGGGGTGCTTGCAGTTGCTCCCACATTGGTGCTACTAGTGCTGTTGCAAGTACTACCTACTGAAAGTGTGGTGGCGCTACAAGCGTTGTCGTTGGCAAGTCCTCCGCCTCCACCGCCTGTGGAAGAAACGGTCAAAGTGTAACTACCGACTGCACCATTGTAACCATCTACTACGATATAGTAAGTTCCAGCTGGTTGGCTACTTGATGCCACACCGTTATCGAAGCCCAAGAGACAATTGGTTGGCGAACAACTGCCTAAGAGAAAAGCATCAACATCTACACTTTGCGCAAGATTTATTGTGATAGTGCCACCTGTGTGATAATACGAGTGAACCTTTTCTGGGCCAGTCTCTGACCAACCAGATTGACAATTGTAGGTGGTTACATTGTTGCCTCCCCCAGTATTGTTGCCATTATATTGGACTCCATTTGAGAGTGGAACTGCGTTGTTGCAAGAAAATTCTCCTCCGCCGCCTGAGGAGGAAACGGTCAAAGTGTAACTGCCAACGGCACCATTGTAACCATCTACCACGATGTAATAGGTTCCAGCTGGTTGATTACTCGTAGATAGACCATTATTCACTGCCAAGATGCAATTGGTCGGGGAACAACTACTCAAGAGAAATGCATCAAGGTCAGCACCGCCTGTTTCTACGAGGTTTACCGAAATATTACCGCCTGTGTGAGAGTACGAATAAACATTTTCTCGGCCAGTCTCTGACCAGGAGGGTTGGCAACTGTAGGCGGTTACGTTGTTACCTCCGCCAGTATTGTTGCCATCGTACGGGCTGCCATTTGAAAGAGGTATTGCATTGTTGCAAGAAAATCCTCCGCCTCCTCCACAAGACGCAGTTACATTCAAGGTAAATGATCCCGTTGAATTGTTCTCTCCATCAACAATAATGAAGTACGTGCCAGCAGGAGCGTCTAAATATTGAGCAATCAAGCCAACTGAAGTACCCTTGCAATCATCAATCGGATCAAGGTTTGCACAAGACCCAGAAGATGATTTTAAAATAAAAACATCAAAATCATTCCCATTGCCAGGGACTTGGGCATAAATAACATTACTCAAGGAAGCCGTAATAGTTCCTGTAGAAGTTGTGGTAATTTTATAAATCCGTTCAGGACTTGTCTCGTCCCTACCATGATAAGTGCTTCCGTAGGTTGCATAACGTGATGCATAGCCGACATTTGATTGGTTTGAAAGTGGCGTGTTACAGGAAATGATTGTTGCACTGTTACAATCATATCCAAGTTGCATTGAACCAGGGGCAGTAGGAACATTTTTTGAAATGTAAGTCCTGCCTGTCTTAGGTGTGCAACCGCCATATTCGGCGAAGACTGGGTAATATGTTCCTAACTCAGTATCCTTATCACGAAGCTCAAAATGATAATGCTCTGAAGTCTGACCACCTGTTTTACCTTCTTTTCCAATCTTGTATCCTCGTGGATAAGTAGTCGTAGACCATTCACCAGGACCCCAAGGAATAGTCGGATCAACCCAAGACAAGTGCATATACACTGTGTAGACATATCCTCCACCAATCTTGTCGTGGCGCATAATAACATAGTCACCTGCTCCACTTGCTTGATTACGTCTGTATGCTTTACCTTCTGCTGAAGCAAGTACTTCAGTATTATATTGTAACCAGAGCTGCCCATCGCCAAAATCTATGGCTGGCCTCCTGTGTCCACATGTTTGCATTGGGCATGGATCCGCAGGCTGGTAAAGGGAGCCAGGAGTCAATCCACAACCACTGTATTTGTGCGCAAAATCATACTCAATAACTGGATGATCATAAGTACAATGTACACCGTTTGAACCATAACAATCTTCGGGACCAGTACGCCCTACTAGCATAGCTTTGTTGCAAGGCCAAGGCAAGTAAAGTGTTGGTACTCCAGCAAGAGAGCACCCATTGGAGTTACTTTCAGGTGAATCAAAAAAGTTTTGTCCTTTCGGATCAAAACTTTGTTTGTTGTCAATCTTCTGTTGTACTTCTTGTGGGATGTCAGGGATTTGTATTTCCCGTTTTTCTACCAGATCGTAGGAGTAAGGTAAATATTCACCGTCCAATCCTTCCTCCAAATTGATCGATGCATTACCGCTCAACACATAATAAAACAACTTCGTGTTGTTGTCGTATGGTACTGGAGTCGTCAGGTAACGAGTATTGATAGAAAGCTGCTTACTTGCCCAGGTAGGCAAGTCGTAGATGATTACACCGTCGTGGTTAGCAATTCCAGAATTAATTGATTCAAACAAAATGTGGGAATCGTCAAGCCAATATTGAATCTGTGTATCAAAGTCTGACAATCCTTGAATTATAAGGGGCTCAATTTTTCTTGGCTCATTCATCCCTATTGTGAAGTAGAAAAAAGCGATGAAATCCCTGTCTTCGGTGGAATAAAAAACTTTGTACACAACCTGCTTGCCGTTCGGAGAAATTTTGTACTGTCTGATTTGTCCGCTTTGATCGTCCGTGAAGAAAAAATCATAAACACCTGCAATCTCTCTAAGAAGTGGGTTATTCATGTCATCTGGTGCAACTTCACTAAAGGCATTTATCATGTCTTTATCTGTTTGCACGTTAGTTACACTCGGCCCCGCTCCTGATGGGGCGGCCTCTTTCGGAGGAGTGTTCTGCGCTACAAGCACGGTTACAGAAACTATAACCAGTGCAAGAACAGTCAAGAAAATCTTGCGGTGTGGGAATGATGGAAATTGAATCATGATAAATTAAGTTTAAACCATCGGCATGAATTGTCAATGGTTAGGTAAAAATTGTGCGGAGTAGAAAGGCGTTACAAATTTCCCAGATCGGACTGAAGTGGTCAAATAAAATTCAACGATTTTCCCCGATTTTTACTTAATAAAAGATATAAATATTGACCTGCTTTTTAGGTCATTCAGTCTATATTTGTTTCAATAATTGAATTAATTCACTTTTTTGAAATGAAAAATATCTTTTTTGAAGGTTTGCAGATTTTGTATTTTCCCCCAAAATTATTTTATGTCAAAATTCTACACCATCTTTTCAGCATGCTCCAAGCGTGAAATCTCCGGCTTTCACAAATTTGTTCGTCAATCGCATAAGAAGCGGACAGATTTACTCGAATTGCTTAGGCATGTCCGAAATGTGCATGGTTCTCCTGATGTAGAAAGCAAGTTGGAGCCAAGTATATGCTGCCATGAAATCTATGGTAAAGAGACCGAAGGAAATTACAGGTCAGTTCTCAACATGATGTCGGAACTGCACCTGATGCTGAAAGGGTATCTTTTGTCAGAAAGGATAAAAAAGGATGTGTTGGAAAGCCGGTCGCTATGGCTTTCAATACTGTCTGAAAAAGGGCTGGAAGAAGACTTATCCAAACAGGCCGAGAAGGATATTGTCAAGTGCAAAGCCAAGCCAATAAAAAGCATCATGGACTATTTGAACCTGTTTGTCCTCCAACACCAGTACTACTACAATTTTACAAATGATTCCGCCACAGATGGCATTGCCGAGGTTAAGAAGACTGCTGATGCTTTGAACGCATTCACTCAAGTGCTTAGGCTCAGGATGCTCTGCGAAACCCTTCAATTGAAAAGCAAGTTGCCTGCTGAATTTCCGGTTGACAATTTAATCGAAGCACTAAATGTTCAGAACCATAATTTCTCTCCTGATCATGTACTGCCATATTTGTATAATGAACTAAGAATCTTACTTGAAACCAAGGATATTGAGCAGTTCGACAGGCTTACAGGTTTAGTTTCAAAAAATGCACACAGAATAAGTGCAAAGGAATTAGACGAATTCATACTTTATCTCAACAGCTTTTTGTCCACAATTAGTCGAATGAATCATGCAGATAAGGATGTGGATAGAACTCATCGGTTGAATATGATTGCTCTGGAAAATGAAGCATACTTTCATCAGAGAAATATGCGAGTCGCGCATTACTTAAACATTGTTACAGCGGCTTGTAAGGCAAAAGATTTCAAATGGGCAGCACATTTTGCAGATACCTGTAAAAAGCTACTACCTGAATTGAATAAAGAAGATGCTTTCACGCTGTCAGAGGCAATCATCCATTTTGAAAAAAGGGAGTACAATAGCATCTTGAAATTATTAAAGGACAAGGACTCTAAAGATGTTTCCATCCAGATCCGAATCAAAGCATTTATGGTAGTATGTCATTTTGAATTGAAGAATTCTGGTGGAGATTTACTTGAGTATTGTACTAATCTGGAAGCTTACTTAAAGCGTAATCTTAAACTTAAGGAATACAAGGAAGCAGTGCTCAGTGTTCTAAATATGATTCGCATCGTAAAAATGTTATATTTTAGAGATGTCTCAAAGCAGTCAATTGTTGACCAAATAAACATGGCCCCCTTACCAGCTTTCAGGAATTGGTTGCAAGAAAAAGCTGAAGGATATAGGAAAAATTAAACTTTGAAGTGTGGCACACGTTGAAAATGTTTCATTTCAAATGTGCCACACTTCTAGGACTCGGGCAATTACATCAATATATCCACAACAATGATAATTTCTGAGGTTTCACCTGAGCAATTGGTGACAAAATAGAAATCATATGTTCCAGGCGACAACTCTGGAAATGTGATGTTGGTTGAACCGGTGTTAACTACTGAGCTTGTAAAATTATCCTCGTGTCTATGAAACCAGGCACTATAAGAGACGGCTCCTGTGATCTCGTTCCAACCAAATGTTATCGAGCTGCCGGACCTCGAAGTGATGGTGGCTTCTGGCCCTGGGCATGTCACAGGGATGATGGATGTATTTGAAAATCCTGAAACCGAAGGAACTAGAAGCGTTAAGATTAAAAACACTCTGAGGAAGAGTTGGAGGCTAGTTTTAGATAAATTTCTCATTATCGAATAATTGGAATGTGAAAAAGAGAGGTTCTCTGCTGTAGGTATTCTCTGATGCTGGGCGCAAGGGCGTCCTTTCTCCTAGGGCTTGTACCTAGAAAAATTCAGAGAGAATTGCATAGAGAGGGAGGACCGTTGTCTCGAAATATGACAACGATTAGAGGAACTAGTCGAAGGATACTACTGGTTGTAGTATGAGATAAGGGTATTAAAAAATCTTACGGTGTGGGAATGAAAAGTAGCCAATCATTTGCATCAGTTTAAATCGTATGACATTCATTGTCAACGTGATGCAAAGATTCGGGGGTAGAAAAGGATTAGCAATCTCCGCCTTGAACTTGGCTGGCTAGGGGTTGAATCTGGCGGCTTTTAACCGGAGATTATTTTATGCCCAGTCGCTTAAGAAGCGCTTCTTTTCTTGATTTTGAAACAGGCAAGAAATCTCCAGTTCTAAGTTTGACCTGGCCTCCTTCCCCCCTGACGTAGGAAATAACCTGATTCAAGTTGACCATGTATTGGTTATGGATGCGGACAATATCATAGATGTCTAAAACCTCCTCCCAATGTCCGATGCTTTTGGAGGTTAACTGCTTCTTGCTCTTTTCGATTTCTTTTTGAAAGAAAAAATATGTTGCCTCATTGGAGGACTGGCAATAAATAACGTTTTCTACTTCTACTCTTTTATCCTGACCGTCTGTAAAAATCCAGAATGAGCCTTCGTTTAGATTTTTCAGTTCCAGGTTCGCTTTTAACGTTTTTATTTGCTCGATTCCTAACTTTTTATTCCCAACAAATCTTTCTAATGCGTTTTCAAGTTCCACCAGCCTGATTGGTTTTGGAAGAAAATCCAAAGCGCATGCCCGAATAGCCGCAATAGCATTCTCCCTATTATCATGCGATGTGGTAAAGATCACCTCGAAATCCACGCAGTTCACTTTCTTCAATAACTCAAATCCTGTCTCGCCATCTTCTAATTGAATATCTAAAAATATCAATTCCGGGTGGTATTTTTCAATCGCTTCTAATGCCTCACTTATCGAGGTACAGGTTCGCAGCACCTCGATAGGTCTGTTGGTGCTTTTGAGAAGGGTAAGAAGTCGGCCACTGTGCCCCGGATCGTCTTCAACGATAATAGCCTTTATCATGATTTCTAATTTAAAATTATTGGCAATTTAAACGCAACCCTTGTACCTGAGGCGTTTCCTTCTAGATCATGCAAGTCAACCACTTTATATGAATCCTTGGTTTTGATTCCCCCTGAGAGCGTAACCAATCTTTCTGCCAGATGAGACCCATATGAGGTTTGTCCATCTTCTCCTTCTTCCCTTGATAGCATTGAGGCACTACGTCCCATGCCATTATCCTCAACCGCACATTCCAGGGTACCCTGGTTATCATTAACAGAGAGATTTATGATGCCACCTTGTGACTTTTTGAATCCATGCCTGATGGAATTTTCAACCAGAGTTTGGAACACCAACGGCGGTATCAGGGTATTCTCCGGGTCTATCTCATCATCAATATCCACTTCAAGTACCAAGCTATTTTCTTTATACCGCAACTTTTCTAATTCGAAATACCACCGTAAAACTCCAAGATCGCTTTCGAGTGGAACCAATTTTTGGAAGGAATTTTCCAACACTCTTCGAATTAGCCTATGAAACAGCAGGAGGTATTCGCTTGCCTTTTCTTTCTCATTGTTTTCGATAAAATTATTGATTGAATCAATGGTATTGCTAATAAAATGATCACTCATTTGAGCGTTTAACGCTTCTCGTTTTGCAAGATCCAGCGCTTTTTCCTTTTTCTTTTTGAAATTATAGAAAGAAAAGCCCCCAATTAAGCTCGCCAGCATTGCTCCAAAGACCCACCAATTTCTCTGATTTTTTGTCTTTTCGTTAGCGATCGCAATTTCATTTGCGCTTTCTAATTGTGCTTTTTCTTTCTCTATATCAGTTTCATATTTAAAAGTTAGGTATTTGATCTCTCCGATTTTTTCCTGATCTATCATACTGTCACGAATCAAAATATAGTTTTTATAATTTGAAAAGGCACTTTTCCAATCCCCTTGGACACTGTCTAAAGTTGCCAATTCTAGATAACATTCTCTTACTAGCTCCATCATTGAATTCTCATTTGCCAATGCAAGACTCTTGTTTAGGGAGGCTCTGGCCTGGTCAAACTTCTTTTGAAGGCCGTAGGATATTCCAATATTAAGGTGAGCAGCAGAAATGAAGGTTGCATTATTAATACTCTGACCTATTCTAAGTGATTTAAAAAGGCTTTCCAATGCTTCACTCTGTTTGTTTTGGTTCTGATATACCGCGCCAATATTTAAATGCGAAATGGCAATTCCCGCGTCATCAGAATATTTTTCCCTGATGTTGAGCGCCTTTACATAGTACCTGAGTGCTTCCTCAAATTTTTTCTGCCTAAAATATGCGTTACCGATATTACTTATTGCATCGGCTGAAAATCTTTCATCGCCATTAAGCATCATACCCTGTTCATGACTTTGTATTGCTTTTTGATACTCTTTAAGCTCACAATATACAGCCCCAAGACTGTTTTGGACATCTGCCATTTCGGACGTGTCCTTTGCCACTCCATAATATTTCAAGGAAAGCAGAAAATTTTGAACTGCTTCTGGATATTTACCAATTTGAAAAAGAACATTTCCGATATTCTGATGAGAATAGGCAAGCCCTAAGGTATCTTTGACTACCTCTCTTGTTTGAATGGCTAAGTTGTTATACTTCAAAGCCTCAAAATATTTGGCTTGGCGCCAATAGACTAACCCGATATTGTTGTAACACCTACCCACATTAACGGTATTTTTCAAATCTTTCCAAATCCCCATTTCAGCCGAATAGCTAACCAAGGCTTCATCGTATTCTCCGTTTTCGGTGGCAACAAGGCCAAGGTTAGTATAGGCCACCGCCTGCCCTTTTTTATACCCAATTTTCTTTGCAATCGACAACGCAACTTTTGCCAACTTTTTTGTCTCATCGTATTTTGTGGCGTCAAATAGGTCAGAAGCCCAATCGTTTAAGCGGTTCACTTTATTTGAATCTTCGGGTGTATGCAATACCAATCTTTGCAAAGAATCAGCTATGGGCGTCTGGCACAGACCTTTGGCTGGCACAAAAAATCCAATCAAAATGATCGCTTGAATTTGGTAGAGAATGGGTTTATTAAAATGCCTTGGTTTTAAGAAGAGGCCGGTGAACCGTGAAATTAGGAGGAGGGCAAAAGGAAGGCTTTTGGGAGCAAGGTATTGCAGGAAAATAAATATGAGATTCATGATGGTTGTGGTTTAGGTGTTTCAAAATCTTTGAAGGTAGGAGCACCTAAAGTACAAAACTAGGTGAACAAATTTATTATTTTCAAAATTAACTAAAACATAATGTGAGTTTTCAGAAGTATAAAATAAACATGAAGTCGCGTTTGATCCACAAAGTGTCCATTTGTCGGAAAATGGCATTTGAGAAACTTGGACTTACCCAACATACTCCCTATATTTGTAAAACCAAACTGTAATACAATTTTTCACCGATTTCCAAACTACTCTTCCAAATGAGTCTTTCCTTGGCCCCTCCGCACCATTTGCCCCCTAAATTCTAGTTCCTACCAAACATTCCTACTGTTATTTATTGCCAAGCATCCAACCAAGACGCTCTTGCATCTTAGTTTGCACCATTCCAACACCTAGCGCCGTAGCTATGGGCTGCCATGGTTTTATACTACCCCTTTTGAGTAGTATTGAAGACGCATTTTGCTTGGGA
>Ga0208375_1004935_pt1 | contig 10175 bp, 9 predicted proteins | sample RifOxyD1_FD_184038 | JGI IMG/M metagenome (GOLD analysis project Ga0208375, IMG submission 184038) | Soil microbial communities from Rifle, Colorado - Rifle Oxygen_injection D1 (SPAdes) | ecosystem: Environmental > Terrestrial > Deep subsurface > Rock core/Sediment | place: Rifle, Colorado...
GCAACCAAGTAATACCATGCTTGCCGTCCGAGAGTGTGGTATGCGAATGGAGTGATTCAACGCCAGGCATGGTATTACTTGGTTGCTTTTACGAGTAGCCTCCCGAGACCTCTCACATACTGAGCGAGATAGGGGTGCTTCTTTGCGACAGCTTCGGTGGGGCGGCATTCTTTGTAAGCGGTAATTTTTAGGCCAGCATCACAGATTGATTGCAGGATATCCTCGAGCGTCCAGTGATGATCGGTATAGCGTGTCTCTTTACCGTCGATGCGCCGACTGACGACCTCAAACGTGGCACCACTATCGGCATATTCAAAAGTATCTGCAACAATAATATGGGAGTCTTGCTTATATTTTGCGATTGCGGGCGCATAAGGGTTCATATCTGCGACGATGAGCACTCCCCCCGGCTTTAACAGGCGAGTCGCTTCTTTAAAAATCTTTTTGACTTTGGTGAGGCGATCAACCTCGAGAAGCACATATAGTAACAAAACAATATCGAAACTTTGATCAGCATACGGGGACGTAGTGCTGATGTCACCCGATGTGTACGTAATAGGATTTTTCTTGCTATTTTTTTGTCGAGCAACCGCAAGTTGTGTCTCGGCGCGATCAACGCCAAAACAATCTGCGCCTTTATCAGTAAGTAATCTAAGCCAGTACCCATTGCCACATCCGAGCTCTAGTACTTTCTTTCCATGGACAGGACCTAAAAATTTAAGAACATTTGGCTTAACCACATACTCTTTGCTGTAATTTGGTGTAGCCGCACTCGCGACCTGCTCGTTGTTCCAGGCATGTGTTTTCATGTCTGTAGCGTAACACAGACGCATTACAAATACCAAAATCGCCTCACAAGTGATGTCCGCTACTGAGGATTTCGTTCTTATGCGGACTTCCTTTTTATGCGTAACTTTTGCACTTGGAGGTTCAACCTCCAAGTGGTAGGATATCACATATGGAGCGAAAATTCATTTTTGAAAATGACGAATACTATCATGTCTATAATCGGGGAACTGACGGTCGAGAGATTGTTACGGAATATTACGATGTCCTGCGGTTTCTGCAGAGTTTGAAATCTTTTAACAGTCGAAAGCCTATTGGTAGTATCTACGAAAAATCTTTTTCTGATGAAGCGGAACTAGATGAACCGGAGGCGCTCGTTGATGTTGTTGCGTATTGCTTGAATCCCAACCACTTTCACCTATTACTCCGACAGAATATCGATAAAGGTATTAGCACCTTTTTACACCGTATTGGTGGTTACACGATGTACTTTAACGAGAAATATAAGCGCAAAGGTTCACTGTTTCAGGGTAGATTCAAGGCAAAACATATCGAATCGAACGATTACCTGCTTCACGTGAGTGCATACGTGAATCTTAATCAGCGCGTGCATGAACTTGGAGGTTCAACCTCCAAGTTGTCCAAATCGAGCTTGGAGGAGTACATCGGGAAGGTGGCTAAGAAATTGCAAATCTGTAAAACTGATATAATTCTGGACCAGTTTAAAAACCAAAAAGAATATCTCGACTTCTGTGAAGATTCACTCGAGTTAATGCTTGAGGCAAAGGAAGAACAAAAAGAGCTCAGGAGCCTATTGATCGAGGAGTAAGAGACACTTCACTAATCACTTGGAGGTTCAACCTCCAAGTGATTACAACCGCAGGCGGGCGAGGATGTCTGCTTCGACATCTTCTAAGTCCTTACCATAGACCAGCCTCGAGAGTTCTTTTAACTTTTCACGAACGAGGGCATTGCCCGGGGGTGGGGGAAGGAGATGCATGGTAAAGGGGCGTGTAGGCTGGCCGTTCACGAGGAGTTTGGTATGCGCAAATTTGTTCTCGATACTAATGAGATCCTTTGCCGTAAATATCGGGTCAAACTGTTTACCGAGTAACTCGGTGTCGGGGACACCCACGCGGCATACCGCCATGGAACCCACGTTGCCGAACACCGCGTCACGGATCTTCTCGGGGAGTTGCGCAACAAATTGATGCGCGATAATCATATCCAGACGGTACTTACGCGCCTCGGAAAGAATCGTTGCGATCGAGTCGGTCGTGAAGTTCTGGAACTCATCTATATATAAGTAGAAGTCGCGGCGGTCTTCCTGGTTGATAATATCACTGCGACCGAATGCGGCCATCATGAGCTTGCCCACGATGATCATACCCAAAAGATTGGCATTCAGTTCACCGATCTTGCCTTTGGGCAGATTGATAAAGAGCATCTTGCCTTCGTCCATCACTTTGCGGAAGTTAAAGGCAGATTTGGGCTGGCCGATAATCGGGCGGACGAAGTCGTTACTTAAGAAGTTACCGAACTTGGAGGTGATCCATACAGTCATGTTTGCCAGGGAATGCTCGCCCGAGGTCTTTGTTGCCTCTCGCTCCCAGAAGTCTATGATTGTCGGGTTCTTTACCCGCGCAAGTTTGCGTTTTCTGAACTCTGGGTCGGTGAATACGCGTGGCACTTCGACGAGTGTACACGGCTCATTCGCCGCATCTTCCATAAGTAACAAGAGCGCGTTGCGCATATATTGTTGGAACATTGGGCCCATACTCTGCGCATCAAAGAGTCGGTCAAAGATGGACTGGATTTCTGAAACAATAAAGCTCTTCTGCTCCGGATTACCCAGATCATACTCGAGCATATTAAGTCCGAGGGGGCGGGTGACATCCGATGGGTCGAAGATAATCACATCATCAATGCGCTCCTTGGGGACGAGCGCCAACATGTCGTTAAAGAAGTCGGTATTCGGATCCATGACGCAAAAGCCTTTGCCGTTGGCAATGTCCTGTGCCACCATATGCTTCATCATGAGCGTCTTACCAGTGCCGGTCTGGCCGATGATATACAGGTGCCTGCGGCGATCATCGTCGGTCATGCGAATACTTTTGTGGTTATCGCGATAGACACTCTCGCCAATGACAATGCCGGCGTCGGGGAGATTTTCGGGCGGGGGAGCCTCGCGCGATGTCAACCATTTAACACGCGGGATATCAGTACTTGATGTCGGCAGGTGATACATACTCGCAAGCTCTTCGGTGTTCAAGATCATCGCCTGGCTGCCGTTAAATTCGCGAAATGAATACTCGTAGATGAAACGTTTTAAATTTTTCGGCTTAATGGGCACCAACTCATTACGTACCGGTGAGGTAAATTGCGAGAACGATGCAATGACCGAGTTAAGGATATCTTCCGCCCGCGACTCGTTTGAGGCCGAAGCGAGCACTCGAACATTAACCGAGAAGAGCGGCTTGGCGACTTTCTCCTGTACCACCTTGATCGCATCGTCGTCGGTCACTCGATAGTATTCCTCTTTACGCTGTTTTTCGGCACTCGTAGCTTTGACCGCCTTGAGGAACTCTTTACCGGTAATAAACTGTCGTTTCATGACACGAGAGAATTTCTCTCCCTGCTTCATATTGCGGATGGCAGTCATGAGTTTTTTGCGCGCTCGTCTGTGGGCCGGCTGGTAGAGTATTTGCAACGATACCCCCTCACCAACATCAGCAAGTTTGGAAAAGTTGGAGAGTATCGGCGCGAAGGTGTCTACCTGCGCCTCTTTATAGGTACGAATCGGTGCTACATAATTGTTTTTCTGCACAAAGTAGGCGCCAACCGTGGTGCCGTTAGGCTCAAAAATGTTGTAATCATTCGTCTCAAGCACCTGACTGTCGGGGAAAAGGCCCTGGATTTGTCGTGAAGCAAATTCAACATAGCGCTCCGGCACCGCACAATAAAAGAAGATATCCTCGCCCAGGCGATGGACCGAGGCTTCGAATACGATTGGCTGTTTTACCGAACTGAGCGCAGAGAATATTTGTTCGGTCAGCGCAACTTCTTTGGTAAAATCTGTTTGCTCATTGCGATTGGTGCCAAGCTCATCCTTGCGCTTCGCAATTTTGATAACCAACAATTTGAGATTGAGACTATTCAGACGACCAACGCGATATTTACTATAGGCAAGAATCCCCGCCGCAATAAGAATGGCGATACCGAGAAAAACAAACCCGAAAGTGTTGCTCATGTTATTTCACCATACCGCGGGTCTTGAGCTCCGCGTATAATTTGTCCGTGAGTGCGTCATGAAAGACGTCGAGAATAAAGGGATCTTCGGTAATCACCGCACGCAAGGTCGATTGAATACCATTCTGGAAGGCTTGTGCAATATACGCGTTCACCTTGGCAACGGTTGCATCATCAACCGCGTCAAGATAACTCTTGCTTCCTACTTGTCCCTTCTGGACCGTCGTATTCGTTGTCGGTGGCGGAACCGTTGCGTCGTCGGTCGCCGTGGCGGGTGTACCTTGGGGAAGAAGCTCCTGTATCTTTTCGGTGAGCGCCGCTCGTAGCTGTTCTTTATCGGCTTGGGGAAGGGGCTCATGGCCCGGGCCAATAGCGATTTTCTCGGTGGCGATTGCCTGCGAGAGCGCGACAAGTTCTGCGTCAAAATTTGCGTCCATGATTTTTGGTTGATTAGTAGTCGCAGTATATCACGGAGTGAAGTACGTTCGTAGTCCAAGTAGTCCACAGATCATGCGCAAAAAAAATTGACGCGGTTCAAAAAAAAGAGGATACTAGTATGCATGAACGACCTCACGACAAACCCGCAGGACACTGCGCCAGACGTTAAAGATCTCGCGTTACGCGACATTACCAGCCTCGACACGATGCCAACAGTGCAACCATCGGAGCAGTCGCCATTCAAGTCAGAAAAAAAGAAGTCCTTCAAAGACCTGGAGAATGACGCAGCAAATCAGCGCGATGTTATGGAGGTACTCGACAAAGAGATTACTGCCGGTGAACAAGCTCTCGCGACACAAGAACGTACTCTCACGAACAAGCGAGATCAGCGCAAGATCGCCGAAGCGAAACTTCGGATGATCGAGCAAGAAATAGCACTTGCCGCAGAAGATGAAGTACGGAGACTGCGCAGTGAACTCGAGCGTGCCGAAGCATTGGTCAGAACTTTGAAACCGGCAGACACGGGGCAGGTCGCATCAGAGCAGTCAGCCGATATCAAACTTCCACCAAAACCGGGAGAGTTCAAACGTGAAGAGCCGGGTGACGAACCGCGGAGAATTCAAGTCCAGCAAGAAAAAGAGACCGTGGTGGAAGATGTCGCGACTCCCGCACAGGAATTTCCCACCACCGATCGAGAATCCTTGGACCCAATACAACGAAAGATCCGCGCGCTGGGCGCAATCTATGCAAATGACGTAATACACTAACTAGTAGGATTATGGGAAAATACACTTTTTTGGATACACCTCTGGGCTCGGGCGGAACGGCCTTACCTCCCTTGAAGCTTTGGACCGTCGGTACTATCATCGAAAAATCAGAGGTGAAGGCGTATCAAACTCCCAAAAACCCGGTATACGCACTCGGCCTCTATCTAAAACACCGTTTTGGCAAAAATCCAGAAATCATGCAGATGACCCTTGAGGCATGCGCCAAGAAATACCCCCCGAGTAAGGAAGATATGAACGAGTAGGCGATAACGAGAAATTCGGCATTGTGTTAGAATAGCCAGATGGATCAACTCAACCGTGCGCAACAAGAAGCGGCCAATCACAAAGAGGGGCCGCTTTTGATTGTGGCAGGAGCCGGGGCAGGGAAGACCAAAACCATTGCACACCGCATACTGCAACTCGTGCAGTCGGGTATACCCGCACACAAAATTCTCGCTATCACCTTCACCAACAAAGCGGCAAAGGAGATGCGAGATCGGGTCCTGCATCTTATGGGAAGCGTGGAGCGTGGAGCGTGGAGCGTCGGAAATCCGTTCGTCTCGACCTTTCACTCACTGGGAGTCTATATCATCAAAGAGCAAGCACAGAGACTTGGATTAACCCGTTGGTTTACCATCTATGATCAGGATGATTCGCTCTCGGCAATTAAACGAGCGATGAAGAGTGAAAAGTTGGACCCTAAACAGTACGAACCAAAGCGGATTCAGAATGCAATCTCGCGTGAGAAAAATAATTTGATTACCCAATCGGCATATAGCGCCGAACACGCAGGTGAGTATTGGGCAGATACGGTGTCACGCGTCTGGCTTGCCTACGAAAAAGTCTTGAACAAAGAGAAGGCGCTCGACTTTGACGACCTGATCGTCAAAACAGTCTGGTTGTTTGAAAAGTTCCCCGACGTGCAAAAGTACTATTCGGAAAAGTGGAGGTACATCCATATCGATGAGTACCAAGACACGAACGTAGCGCAGTACGCGCTGTCACACTTGCTTGCAAAAAATCATCGCAATATTTGTGTGGTCGGAGATACCGATCAAGCGATCTACGGATGGCGCGGTGCGGACTTTCAAAACATTTTAAAGTTTGAAGGGGAATACCCGGATGCAAAAGTGGTGTTGCTCGAGCAAAATTATCGTTCGACAAAAAACATTTTAGAGGCCGCCAACAGTATTATCCAGAAAAACACCTTGCGTAAAGAAAAGAATTTATTCACCGAAAACGTGGGCGGGGAAAAGATTATCGTATACCAGGCCGGAGACGGTGCGCGTGAGGCATCGTGGGTCGCCAAGAAGTGTGATGCGCTCATCAAGAGCGGCAAAAGCCCGAACACCATAGCCATATTATATCGAGCCAACTTTGAATCGCGGCTTTTCGAAGAGGCACTGCTCATGCGTGGAGTGCCCTATCACCTCCTGGGCACCGCGTTCTACGCACGCAAAGAAGTAAAAGACACGCTCGCGTATCTGCGACTTGCACTGAATCCCGAGGATGCGGCAAGTCTACTGCGGATCGTAAACGTTCCCGCACGCGGTATTGGTGACATAACCGCAGAAAAAATACTCGCGGGGAGAGAAGACGAGCTGTCGACGGGTGTGCGCGAGAAACTTACCAACTTTCGAACCATACTCGCCGATATCAAGGCACACTGCTTGAGCGAATCCGTATCAAATGCAGTACGATACACGATCAAGCGAAGCGGCATCGAGGCGCTCTATACTGACGGGAAAGAGGAGAGTGAGGAGCGACTTGAGAACGTGCGCGAGCTCGCAACGCTTGCAACGAGATACGAACAATTTGGCAACGAGGGCATCGAGAAATTTCTAGAAGACACCGCGCTCATGTCGGACCAGGATTCGCTCAACCAGAAAAAGGACGGAATACGCCTCATGACCGTACACGCCGCGAAGGGACTCGAATTCGACCAGGTATTCATTGCCGGACTCGAGCAAGATTTGTTCCCACATCGCCGTATGAGCGAGGACGAAACACTTGAACATGAAGAAGAGGAGCGACGGCTCTTTTATGTTGCACTCACGCGCGCACGAGAACAGGTATACCTCACCCATGCACTCATTCGTACCATTTTTGGCTCGCAGAAAATTCAGTCGCCGTCGGAATTTCTCGGCGATCTTCCTGATGGGGTACTCACTCCCGTTGAACCAGAACATGGCTTTAATCAAAGCTATTCGACCGACGAGCCGGTCATCGAGTGGGATATATTCAAGCGTCGCGCATGACCTTCGCAAAACCAAAAAAATCTTTGGGACAAAATTTTTTGATCCAGCCAAATATTGTGGCGAAGATCATTCATGTCGCCACGGTCGCCCTCGGTGAACCGGTACTCGAGATTGGTCCCGGGCGAGGGATCTTGACGCGCGCCTTACTCGATGCCGGCGCGCACGTAACGGCCGTTGAAAAAGATGACGCACTTTTCACCAAATTACATGAAACCTTCGCTAAAGAAATTTCCTCGAAAAAATTAGTACTCGTGCATGCTGATGTCTTGGATTTTTTGAATTCCCCCGAGCTCCATGCTCCGAGCTCCATGCTCCGTCCCCAGCGTTTCACCGTCGTTGCCAACATTCCCTACTACATCACCGGCGAGCTGATTCGGATACTCCTTTCTGGCACGTTCCAACCCAACCGCATGACGCTTCTCGTGCAAAAGGAAGTTGCCGAGCGCATCATGGCGATAGACGGAAATGAGTCGATTCTGTCCCTTTCGATCAAAGCATTTGGAACACCGAAACATGCAGGGATCGTCGGGAGGGGGAACTTTTATCCCGTGCCAAAGGTTGACTCCGCGATCCTCTGTATCAATGAAATTTCAAAGCGTTTTTTTGATACCATTTCCGAGACCCGCTTTTTTGAAGTCATTCATGCCGGTTTTGCACATCGACGTAAATATGTACTCCGGAACCTTGAGGCGATTGCGCCAAAAGAGAACATCCGACTGATTTTCGATGGCCTTGGGCTCAACCCGAAAATACGCGCAGAACGTCTCACCCTTGCCGACTGGGGACATCTTGTGGAGAAACTGTAGATTACCCGCTGGTTTATCCACACCTCAGTCGATTTTGCCCTTATTTTTCGGGCTCTCCGGTGATAAAATAGAGGCATTCTCAGAATCATGATTCCGCATCGCAAAAATGCCGGTTTGTTCTTTTTTGGAGCCCTTGTTTTAGTGGCTCTATTTCTGTTTATTTCCGATAGTTTCGTGCCAAAAAATAGTTCTGGCGACCAAAAATCGAGGGTGGCTAGCGGGATAGCGGGGAACACCTCATCCGATAGTGGTACGATCTTTGCAAAAACCGATTGGGAACTGGGCTCATCCAGCACAGAACAGAGCGCCCCGATATACGAAATAAGCGACGTGCGCACAACAACAGAATCGGGTCGCACCAGTTTTGAAACATACGCGATCGGCCTCGCGAAAGCATTGCACCGCTACAGCGATCCAAGGGCCCTGAGCGAAGTGCGGATCATGCTGAACGCGTATGAATCAAATGCTCGAAGCGAACTCACCGGCATTACCGCGCGACAAGCAATACATCGATCGACACTGACCGACCTGAACAATCTCGTCGTCCCGGAAGAAATCGCTTTCTACCATCTCACACTCATGAATGATCTTCGCTCTATGATTCGCGCCGATGATGGGATGCTGTCGGTATTCGAAAATCAAGAGATCGGTTTCGCGGCCGGGGGGGCATATCTCGCAAATGCAAAGCAATTGTACGCAGCGCTTGAGCAAATCAATACGACTCTCGCTCGTCATTCAGTTGATTCTCGTACTCTGACGGGTATACGTATGCACCTTGGTAATTCGCAATAATCCATGCCACGCTTCCCAAAAAAATTGCATATCATTTTCTCTCTCCTCACCATCCTGAGTCTTGTTTTGTCTACACCATCGTTACAAGCACTAGCGCAAACCTTCGAAGCTGAGTGTGAATATGACGCAGCGGGGAATATGATCACTCCCTATGGTTGTGTTGACCGGAGAGTTCAGAATACTGCCTCAAATACTGCTGACTACTACCGCACTATCGCCGAGATGGCGCCGAATCTTATGACAGGAGCGGGACAAACCTTGCTCGGGCAAATTCAGGCGGCAAACGGCAATTTGGACATCATCAATAGTGCATTTCAAAACGCCATACAGTACGGGATAGAGACGGGGAACGCCGATGCAGCGGGACAGGCACTGACTTTGTATCAATCATTTTTGCGGCCAATATTGGAGCGGCAGTATAGCCTGACGGACCCCAATAATCCAAACAACCTCGCCAATTTGAACACGGCGCTCCAGAGCGGACTGGCACCCACGCTGTCAGAATTAAACAGTCTGTTTACGCAATCGGGGCAAGGCGGATATTTTGGGGCTTCGGCCCCAAATCAACAGTACTTTAGCGCAACACCCCAAAATGTACAGAAGCTTGCCCGACTCTATGTACAACTCCAAGCGCTTCAGGGCAATGCAACCGCACAGCAGCAACTGACGCAGATCGGCAACAGCTCTTTTCTTGGCGGACTGAATCTGACCGATATGGAGGAGGGTAACTTTAATCTTCTAAACATTGTCCAGGGTGTACGTACATTAACCGGTGGTGATGGATCCGGGGACCAAAGAGCGGCCGGGGCAACCGCAATTATCAACTCGCTCGGACTTGACCGCGGTCTTGCACAGGGACTCAGTATGGTTGCTGGCTTACTCTTTCAGAATAACTCAAGCAGTAACGGACTCGGTAACGCTCTCGGCGGAATTACGAGCGGCTTACCGGCATTGACCGGGCAGATCGGACAGATGCTTGGGCAGATCGGTGGTAATGGCCAAGGAGGAGCGATCCTTAGTCAGATCGGTGGTATGCTCGCGGGCAATCTTGGAGGCGGGAGCGGATCTTCTCGTGGCTT
>Ga0208375_1004936_pt1 | contig 10168 bp, 9 predicted proteins | sample RifOxyD1_FD_184038 | JGI IMG/M metagenome (GOLD analysis project Ga0208375, IMG submission 184038) | Soil microbial communities from Rifle, Colorado - Rifle Oxygen_injection D1 (SPAdes) | ecosystem: Environmental > Terrestrial > Deep subsurface > Rock core/Sediment | place: Rifle, Colorado...
GTTTTGGATAACTATCGGAATAGTCCTCTCAACAACTGCATCAGGCGAGGTGCTTTCGTAGTTGAGGATTTTTAAGTTATATGTTCCTGCAACAGCCTCTTTGTCAATGCGGATTCTGAATTTTATAATATTCATATTTTCACTGTTATAATATCCCTGATATCCCTGAAGAGAGCCAACTTGCTTAACAAGTTCATCCCCGGGCACAGGCAGAAACGGATATTCAGGCTTAAGCTCAACAACAAGATCGCTTAATTCCTGTCCGCCGATATTCTGAACCCCAAGCCTAAGCTCTGCAATGTCTCCTGCAACAGCAGGATCAGGATCTTGGTTTATCAGATTTACCTGGATAGGAGGGCCTCCTGCCGCATGTACTGTTGAGACTGCACCAAGCACCATTATTAATGCTGCAATTAAAGCAAATATCAGTTTTTTCATTTTTTATTCACCCTGTTGGTTTTTATTTTGCTTATCTTGTCTATATCATCTATTCTGTTTACTTTGCTAATTTTATTTATGCTGTTATTTTTTGATATTCTTATTATCTGCCCATCCTTCAGTTCAATTATAGTACGGGCATATTTGGCTAAATTAAGATCATGCGTTACCATTATAATCGTTTTTCCCTCTTCTTTCCATAATCTGCTGAGCATGTTCAAAAGCTCTTTTCCTGTGACGCTGTCCAATGCGCCTGTCGGCTCATCTGCGAGTATTATCTCAGGATTTCCCGCAAGGCTTCTTGCGATTGACACTCTCTGCTGCTGGCCTCCTGACAGCTGGTTTGGCTTGTTATTGATTTTATCTGACAGGCCGACTATATCAAGTATTTCTGCAGCTCTTTTTGCTGCCTGAGCCTCATCATATTCAAGGAATTCAAGAGGAAGGATCACATTTTCAAATGCTGAGATCGAAGGGATAAGATTATACTGCTGGAATATGAAGCCTATTGTTTTTCCTCTTAATTCTGCAAGCGAGGATTCATCAAGCATGCTTATATCCCGCGATTTTAGATATATGCTGCCTTTTGTCGGAACATCCAGGCAGCCCATAAGATTCATCATTGTTGATTTTCCGCTGCCTGAAGCGCCTATGACTGCGACAAAATCCCCTTTCTCTATGCTGGCACTTACCCCGCGGAGTGCCGGCGTCTCTACTTCACCCATCTTATATATCTTCCATACATTTTCAAGGTGGAGGATTGCCTTATCTGGCGGGATATTCTTTTGTTTCATCATCCCCCTCTGCATTGCAGCCTTTATAAACAAAGTGGATTACTGGTCCATTTTTATTATATAGTCCTTATTTCTATCTTTTTTAGAATATATTTAAATATCAACTAAAATATGTGATTATAAAATGCCAATGCCGCACTTTTTCAGCCCAATGTCAGCAGCTGCAGAGCTTATATTCACAATATTTGCAGTCATATTCTGCTTTCTTATATATTTCAAAACCAAGGAAACTTATGAACTGACAAAATATAAGGGAATAAAATATTTTCGCAACGCGTTTCTCTTTTTTGGGCTGTCATATGCCTCAAGGCTGCTGCTTGGCCTGTTATTTTTATCCAGAGAGGCATTTGAATTTATCATACCAAAGGAGATGTTTATTCTGCTGCTCATAGTGCCTGTAGGATATTTCAGCACAATAGGCATATTTTATCTTATATTCAGCTCAGTATGGAAAAAATTTAACAACACGCTTCTCCTTGTGGTTGGCCATGCTGCTGCAGTCCTGCTCACAGTGATATCTTTTGCAACACATTCGCATATGATGGTGCTTTACCTGCAGATAATTCTTTTGGCTGCTGCGGTATTTTTAGGCTTTAAGATTTATCCGAAAGGAAAAAAGATCTCGGAAATAAAAATATTGTATCTTTTGGTTGCTGTGCTGTGGCTTATCAGCCTGTTCATCCTTGACAGAAGAGCGCCGTTTCCTCTGGAGATCAAGATATTCTTCCAGCTGATTTCATTGGCAGTATTTATCACAATCTATTATAAGATCTCAAAGTGGATGCTATGAATAAAAAAAGAAGCAGACTGGAGGTAATATTTGATATTCTTAGTGTTATTAACAGCAGCCACAATTCAATAAAGCCGACGCCTCTTTTAAGAAAATCAAACCTAAGCTCTGGTGGGTTTTCTACATATTATAATGAGCTGATCGCAAAGGGGTTTATAAAAGAGATTAGGGACAATAAAGGAAAGGTGTATCTTACTCTTACGGATAAAGGTTTCAAGTATCTTGAGAAGTACAGGCTGATCTCAGGGTTTATTGATGAGTTTGAGCTGTGATTTCTATATAAAACCGCAAACTATAAATATTAGTTCCCATTATAGGAACTATTATGGAAAGCAAAGAAAATAAGATGCTGGACCTATTTTTTGATTATCCTTCAAAGCACTGGCATTTTGAGGATATACTGAAATCAGCAAAGATTGCCAGAAGCAAAGCAAATAGGTGGCTGGACCAGTTCTGCAGAGAAGGTATAATCAAAAGAATAAAAGAAAGATACAAAATGCCTTATTATATCTCAAATTATGAATCTCCTATGTACCAGAACAAAAAGAGAATATTTGGCCTGCAAAAGCTTTATGAAAGCGGTTTGCTTAACCATCTCAGTTCATTGGGCAGGGCAAAAGCAATTATCCTGTTTGGCAGCTTTTCAAGCTGGGACTGGTATAAAGACAGCGATATAGATATTTTTATTTACGGAGATCCGGAAGGGTTGAAGATCGCGCAGTATGAAATGAAGCTCCATCATGATATACAGCTGTTCATATGCAAAGATAATAAGGATATTAATAAATTAGGCGCAGGGCTGATAAAGAATATAATAAAGGGAGATATCATCAAAGGCGATATCAATTTTGTGGAGGTGAAGGCGCATGCCTAATTATCTGACCCAAGAAGAGGCTTTTCAGAAATGCACAGCAGATGGCAAATTTGGTCCGATAAGAGAGATAAACATAGATAAAATAAAATCTGCTGTCAGAATTGCTGAAGCTGATTTTGAAACAGGAAAAAATACAAAAAAGAATCTCGATAAAAAAAGCGATCAGTGGAGCAGCGTTTATAAGCTGCATTATGATGCTTTGCATGAGCTTGTAGAGGCATTTCTTAGGTTTGAAAAGGTAAAATCAGACAACCATCAGTGCCTGTTTGCATATTTATGCGAAAAACACCCTGAACTTGAATTTGACTGGGATTTCTTTGAGAAGATCAGGACAAAAAGAAACGGAATAAACTATTACGGAATACCTGCAGTATACGAAGACTGGAAAGATGCTGAACTGCAGATCACTCTTTATTTTACTGCCCTGAAGAAAGCAATTGAAAAGAAGATAGGGGAGTTTAGGGGATGATCTGATAACTTTTTATTTTAATCAGTATTTCTATATAACTAAAACATTAAGGACATGTTGGTATATACATGCAATTCTTTCCCAGTCTTTTCAAATAATTCTGATTTTTTGTCGTGCTGCAGAGCTTTATATATTCGTTTCATATTATTATTTTTCTTAAAGTAATACTCTATACTGTCATCAGTTATATAATAACCTTTTTCTTTTAAGTTATTTACACATATTCTTAATATATCTTTAGTTTCAACCCAACCGAATGTTTTGAAAGCAAAAATTATATCAAACTTTTCTTGAAGATTGTAATCTTCTGCCCTTATACATACAATTTTGCAATTTTTCAGATATTCTTTTCTTTTGGCCGCATCCAGCATTTTTTCTGATTGATCCATTAAGGTTATATTCTTGAATCCTCTTTTAGCGAGCTCTTCCTCTACACCTGCAGTTCCTGCGCCAATACTGAGAATACTTGCTTCTTTTCCTATACTATTTTTTTTCAGGAATTTTTCAATTTCATCTACATAAGGCATATTTTTCAGATTGCTTTTGTTGTATGCATAGTCATATAATTCAGATAGCTTGTTCCAAAAAATCTCTTTGAATTCTGGTGAATCTTCAAAACTTTTCCAATAACCATCCCACGCTATGTTTCTATAATGATCTGGAATGAAGAGGACCCCCATAATATCATGGTAATTTATTATAGTATCATCGATGAAAACGTTTATTCCATCACCCAATGGTACATTTTCAGGCTGGTTTTTAAGCCTAATCCATGCTGGGCAAAGTAAGTCGCTTTGGTCACATTCATACTCCCAACCAGCAAATTCTATATTGAATTTCCAGTTTTTTCTTGATAAGTCATAAGAAAGAGGATACCCTGTGACATATATAGCTTTATTTCCAAAAGAAACTTTTTTAACATTTGTTCGCAGTTGCTGTCCATTGCTTCTTTCACCAAGATACAACCCCGACTTGTAAAAAAAGAGATCTATTTTTTCTTGCATTTTATTATCTGCAAAGTCCGGCATTTCCTTATCTATTTTTTCTTGCATTTCCTTATATGCTTTTTCCGACATTATATTCTTAAATTTTCTGATTGGTTTTATTCTCCAATAAAAAAAAGTATCATAAAATTTATCATATATATAATACCAGTTTTTAGTTAAAAAAAATAAAAAGATTGTTACAATAATCAATGATCCAACACCAACTATCATTAAAATTTTCATTTTGTTATAATATAATTAATTATTTTCATCCAAAATAACTCGGCTTTGCTCTCTTTGCACGTAATGTGCTAAATTCTTCTTTTTGCTTGATATAATCTTCTTCAATTTCTTTTGGTACTGATGGCTTTACTTTTTCAAGGGCTTTTTTAAAATGCTCTGCTGTGATTTCCTTTGCTTCTATATCTTCTCTAAGCGCAAAAATCGCAGCTTCTCTGCATATGGATTCTATATCCGCGCCGACATAGCCTTCTGTATTTTTTGCAAGATCCTTAATGTCTATATCTTTTGTAAGAGGCATCCCTTTTGTATGAACTTCAAATATTTCTTGTCTTGTTTTTTCATTAGGGATAGGCGTTAGAATAATTCTATCAAATCTACCAGGCCTTAATAAGGCGGTATCTATCATATCCAGGCGGTTTGTTGCACCAATAATCACAATGTCCTTAAGTTCTTCAATCCCGTCAATCTCAGTCAATACCTGATTTACAACACTTTCCATAACACCTGAACCTCCACTATGTGCCATCCTTGCAGGTAATAAGCTGTCAATTTCATCAAAGAAAATAATAGATGGTGCTGTCTGTCTTGCTTTCTTGAATATATCCCTTACTGCTTTTTCACTTTCGCCAAGCCATTTTGATATAAGCTGAGGCCCTTTTACAAGAATAAAATTTACTTTGCTTTCTGTTGCAACAGCCTTTGCAAGCATTGTCTTTCCTGTTCCTGGTGCACCATAAAGTAAAATGCCTTTTGGCGGCTTTATCTTAAGCCTTTTGAATGCATTAGGGTTTTTCAAAGGCCATTCAACAGCTTCTTTTAATTCCTGCTTTACATCTTCCAATCCGCCGACATCATCCCATTTTATATCAGGAATCTCAACAAAGACTTCCCTCATTGCAGACGGCCTTACAACTTTCAATGCTTCCTTAAAATGTTCCAGTTTTATAACTAATCTCTTAAGCACTTCTTTTGGAATTGCCTCTTCTTCTTTCATATTTAAATTAGGTAACTCCTTTCTTAGAACAATCATTGCTGTTTCTTTTGCAAGTGCAGCAAGATCTGCACCGACAAAGCCATGAGTTATTGAAGCAATTTCTTCTAAATCCCATTTTATTCCCGCAGCTTTTGCTTCTTCAATTATATCATCACGTAATTCAAGCTCAATTAATTTTTTTAAGATTTCGCTTTCATTTTCTATAATTTTTCTTCTTGGGTCATCTACACCATATTTTTCTATATCATTTTGTTTTTGTATCAATTGTTCGATTAGATAATCTACTTTTTTTGTGTCTGCCAAATCTTTTTTGATCTCTTCTATCTTTAAAAGATTATACTGGCATTTTTCAATTTCTTTTTTTGTTGTTTCTTCACATTTTTCAATTTCTTTTTTTGTTGCTTCTATCTTTTTATTTAAATCTTTTATTCTATTTTCTATACTTTTAATACTGTCTTTTTTTTCATTATATCTTTTATTCGTCCCGTCTATTAATGCAATAATTTTACCAATAACATTTTGATCCGCTTTTAATTTTTCTTCATTGAGTTCTTTTAGTTCTTTTTCTAAACTTTTTATTTCTTCTTTTCTTTCAATTAAATCTGTTTCACTTATTTTTGATTCATTTTTTAAAACATCAATTTTAATTTTTGATTCATTTTTTAAAGTATTAATTTTTTCGTTAATATCCTTTATTTTTATATTTAATTCAGTTTTTTTAGGATCTATTTTTGAGGGAATTATTTTTTTCAATTCCTTCCCATATAATGATCCCTCTAGCGGCATATTCCTCGTGTGGATCTTTAAAACATCCAATCTTCCTTCCTTCCCTGGCACTCCAATCTCAATCTCCCTGTCAAATCTTCCAGGCCTTCTTAATGCAGAATCAAGCTGGTTTGGTATGTTGGAGGCGGCAATGACAACAACTCTTCCGCGGGATTTTAATCCGTCCATTACAGCAAGCAGCTGGGCAACAACTCTTTTTTCAACCTCTCCGTGGGTTTCCTCTCTTTTTGTTGCGATTGCGTCTATCTCATCAATAAAAATTATTGAGGGAGCGTTCTTTTCCGCCTCTTCAAATTTCTTACGAAGATTTGCTTCGCTCTCTCCATAGAACTTGCTCATTATCTCAGGGCCGTTTATTAAAATAAAATTGGAATTTGTTTCATTTGCAACTGCTTTTGCAAGCAAAGTTTTTCCTGTTCCGGGCGGGCCGTGCAGCAGAACTCCTTTTGGCGCTTCAACTCCAAGCCGCTCAAATATTTCCGGATGCTTAAGAGGCAGCTCAACCATCTCTCTTATTTTCTTGATCTCCTCAGAAAGCCCGCCGATATCTTCATAGCTTACATCAGGGGCTTTTTCATCTTCAACCTCAACGCTCTCAGGATTCAGCGCAACTTCAGTACTATCTGTCACTATAACAGGAGATTTTTTTGGATTTGTCTCAACAACTACAAATTTTAATGCGCCTAATCCAAAGCCAAGCATGCTTTCCTCAATAGAGGGAAATATCTGGTCAAAAAACGGATTTCCGCTTGGCACTCTCCTTCTTTTTGTGCCGCCGAGTGAAACAATATCTCCTCTTACCAGCGCCCTTCCGAGAAGGCTTGATTTGAATGCTCCGTCAGGGGCTTTGATATATACTCCTTTTCTTGCAGGAGCAATTATGACTTTTACAGCTTCTTTTATCTCTGTTTTTCTTGCTTTAATTATATCGCTTATTCCTGTTCCTGCATTTCTTCTTATATTGCCGTCCATCCTTATAATATTCAAACCTATATCTCCCGGATAAGCCCTATCAACAATTCCGACAGTTTTTCTTTCGCCTTCTATCTCTATAATATCTCCGGGCTTTACATCAATGGCTTTCATTAAAGTAGTATCTATTCTTACAATTCCTTTATTGACATCATCCTGTATAGCTTCCGCTACTTTCAGCTTCAGCTGTTTGCCCTGGTCAGGCTTGCTCTCATCAGCTTTCTCCCTGCCGTTGCCTTCATTGTTTTCTTCTGCCATTATTCCACGTTAATTCAAATTAGTTTAAAATGATTTATATGATAGCTTATATAGTGCAGGATCCTTTGCTTTTGCCTGTTCTTGCTGTGTTCTATATCTTTTCTTAACCTATTTCTAAGAAGTCCGTGTGTGTTGATATAAGAGAATAGAAGGATATATTTAAAGGTTTTGGAAGTTGTTGGCTTTATTCCAAAGCCCACCCAACAATTAACTTTTTAAATACAAACTTATAGGATTATCACATGGATCTGAACAAAGAATCACTTGAACTGCACAGAAAACATAAAGGCAAGATAGAAATAAAAAGCAAAGTTAAAGTTGAAAACAAATATGATCTCAGCATAGCATACACTCCCGGTGTTGCAGAGCCATGCAGGGAAATAGCAAAAGACAAATCAAAAGTTTATGAATATACTTCAAAAGGAAATATGGTCGCAGTTGTTTCTGACGGAAGCGCAGTTCTCGGCCTTGGAAATATCGGCGCTGAAGCCGGAATCCCTGTGATGGAAGGCAAAGCGATATTATTTAAGGAATTTGGCGGTGTTGATGCATTTCCGATATGCCTGACAACCCAGGATACTGATGAGATTATTGAGACAGTAAAAAGGATTTCTCCGGTGTTCGGCGGAATAAATCTTGAGGATATATCTGCGCCAAGATGCTTTGAAGTGGAAGAGAGATTAAAAAAAGAGCTGGATATTCCTGTTTTTCACGATGATCAGCACGGAACAGCGATTGTTGTTTCTGCAGGATTGATGAATGCTTTGAAGATTGTAAATAAAAAAATAGAAAATATTGCAATTGTAATCAATGGCGCAGGCTCAGCAGGAATCGCAATCGGAAAAATGCTGAGGAAAATCGGCGCAAAGAACATCATGATGTGCGACAGCAAAGGGGTTATCTATTCCGGAAGAGAAGAAGGAATGAATCCGTATAAAGAAGGATTTGCGGCCAATACGGGCAAAAGGACCTTGTCGCAGGCAATGCAGGATGCAGATGTTTTTATTGGTGTTTCCAAAGGCAACTGCGTTTCCGAGGATATGGTAAAAAGCATGAATAAAGATGCGATCATATTTGCGATGGCAAATCCATTGCCTGAGATAATGCCTGACATAGCAAAGAAAGCAGGCGCAAGGATTGTTGCAACAGGAAGAAGCGATTTTCCAAACCAGGTAAATAATGTTCTTGCTTTCCCGGGAATTTTCAGGGGAGCTTTGGACATAAAAGCAAAACAGATAACAGAAGATATGAAGCTTGCTGCTTCAAAAGCATTGGCTGGATTTGTGAAAAAGCCAACAGAGGATAAGATACTTCCGCTGCCGTTTGAAAAGGGTGTTGCGGATGCTGTTGCCAATGCTGTAAAGAAAGCATATAAAGCCGAAAAATAAGTAATATGCTTAATAATCTGATAATCCTGCTGATGTTTCAATAAATTTATAAAAATGACTGCCTAATTCTGCATAATGAAGCCTGTTATCGCAGCAAACTGGAAGATGAACAAAACATCAGGCAGGGCTGCGGGGTTTGTTGAGAGCCTTAAGAAAAGGATCAAAAAAACAGATAAAGACATAATTCTCTGCGTTCCTTTCACAGACTTAAGCGCTGTTGCGGATAAGATCAAAAAGACAAAGATAAGGCTTGGCGCAGAAAATGTGTTTTATGGGGAAAAAGGCGCATTTACAGGAGAGATATCTCCTTCTATGCTGAAAAGCTCAGGCTGCGAATATGTCATTATCGGCCATTCTGAACGGAGAAAATATTTCAATGAAACAGACAGGATTGTAAATAAGAAAATCAAGGCATCGCTTAAGCACGGATTGAAGATCATCCTCTGCATCGGAGAAAACCTGAGCCAAAGAAGGAAAAAGCAGGAGAAAAAAATAGTCTGGAAACAATTAAGGATGTGCCTTAAAGGCATTCCTTCTGCGCTGATGAAGCATATCATCATTGCCTATGAGCCTGTCTGGGCAATAGGGACGGGCCATACTGCTGCGCCTGAGCAGGCAGAAGAGATGCATAAGCATATCAGATCCATTGCAGGAAATAAAACCAGGATAATCTACGGCGGAAGCGTTACTCCTAAGAATATCAGATCACTGATGAAGCAGAAGGATATCAACGGAGTTCTTGTGGGCGGAGCTTCATTGAGCATTGAGAAGTTTGTGAAGATTGTTAATTGTTAGATTTCTAAGGCACTGTAACATAGAATCTTGTGCTGCCATATGCAACTCCAGCATTAGTGACTTTAACCTCTAATGCATAAGTTCCTGATTGTGCAGTATCTTTTGGGGAAACTGCAATCCCTATCGTTTGCTTGTCATTCGGGCTTATATCAGTTACATAAGATTTAGGTATAAAGATTATTGCATCAGATTCAGCCATATCCTTCCCAGCAGAATCTGAAGCTGACTTTAAGCTGATTGCAATAGTGAACGATTCATCCGCCCCAAAATTCTCTATTGTAGCGCCTAATTTGCCAACCTCCCCTCTGCCGATGGTCAGCTGCTTTGAGGAAAGGCATAATTTCTCTCCGCCAGGGCATGCAAGCTGGCCTATCTCCCTTG
>Ga0208375_1004941_pt1 | contig 10162 bp, 10 predicted proteins | sample RifOxyD1_FD_184038 | JGI IMG/M metagenome (GOLD analysis project Ga0208375, IMG submission 184038) | Soil microbial communities from Rifle, Colorado - Rifle Oxygen_injection D1 (SPAdes) | ecosystem: Environmental > Terrestrial > Deep subsurface > Rock core/Sediment | place: Rifle, Colorado...
AGATATGCATTCGTTACAAGATTCGATTATGGCATCCCTATGCCTTTATTGAAAGGGAAGAAAGCCATAGTGTTTCTGACTACAGGAGCGCCAAAGATAGCATTCTTCATAACTGGAAACAGGTTCAAGAAACTAATAAAGAGAGACATCTTAGGATTCTTCGGCATAAAATCAAAGATATACCACATAGATAACTGTAGAAAATTGAATGAATACCAGATAGAGAAAATAAAAAGAACAGTGAAGAAAGGATTGAAGAAAATTTAATCATCTTTATATTCTAACACAATATTTCTATACACATGGATTTCGACAAATGGTCTTTTGACAAGAGAAAGAATTTCTTAAAGTTATTAAGACATAAGACTAACGATGAAATATATTATGCATTCAAAAAAGAAGGAATAGAATTACATCCTTCAGGCAATGATTCAGACTTCTACGCGATAACTCCAAACGGAGTATATTATTATTTTGCAGTAAAACCCGAGAAATCTAAGAGAACAGAAGCGCAGAACAAGGCAAAAGCACAATATAGAGATAGGTATATATTGATAGTTAGGGATTAGAAATTATAGTATGATTTAGATTATAATATTATTCCTCTCGCTTTGAACATTTCTTTGACTAGTTTTTCTTGTTTTTTATCTCTATAAAATCCTGAATTTACTGAGTTAGCAATTATTTTATTGACTTCAAACTCTTTCCAATTATATTTTTTAATCATCTTGACAAATCCTTGTGTCAGCGATTGCTGCATAAGTGCAGGATCGTCAGAACATAGCGATATCAGAACTTTCTCTTTTAATAAATAATCAGTTCCATCCTCAGCAGTTCCTCTTACTTCCGGCCAATCCCACGGATTTCTTGCAAGTCTGATGTTCAATTTCTTAAAGCGCGACACCATTTCTGAATTTTGCGATAATGGAAGTGCATGTATCTGTCCATCGGATAAAAGAGATGTAGCGCATACCATTATATTTTTTAGCTTGTATTCATCATCTGGTCCCATCTCTCCGCTATGCGTATCTCTACGAATCTTCGTTCCCCAGGTTAAACGGAACGCATCATAGAATGGATCAGGAGGGAATTCCGCTTCATTGCAATCAAGTCCCAACGCGACAACTCCCTTGTCCTGATATTTTATGGCAAGGCGGGCAATCTCATAAGCGCTCTCTACCCCATAATATTTTATCGTCTCTCTTGGAATGCTTAATGTAAGATTAACCTGTGTTCCTGTTTCTTTCATCCCTTTTTCTAATCCGGAAAGAACTTTCTCGACGACAGTCTCTAGCGACATGATAGGAAATTTATCAATTTCATAATCTTCTGGATTATAGAATGGTGCGGGATACTTGCTGTGATATCCTGGTGCAAACCTAACCTCTGCGTAGAGAATGTTTTCTTTGGCAAGATCGAGTACTTGATTGTATGCAATTTGCTTGAGTGCCTCAGGATGTCTCATGACAGCAATAGGCCAGGCGAATCTTTTCAACACCTCAGCCTCAGAAAGAGAGACTCCATTAATTGGATTTATCGTATATAATTTTTCAAATTCTTTCTCATCATCAGTGGGAAGCCTTACACCATATTCTCTTGCAAGTTTCCATAATAAATTCTTCTTGATGTTGCCATCCACATGTATATGGAGGTCTGCCTTAGGAAAAGAATAAATTTGACTATACAATTGACTTTCATCCATGAAAACACTTACCCCCACCTCTAGAAATGAGTAGTTAAAGATGGTTTAAAAAGTTGATTAAGGATGACTCTACAACCCTTGTATTATCGTAATGACAGCCAAGTCCACAATATCGTCTACTGATGCCCCACGTGATAGGTCATTAATTGGTTTGTTTAAACCTTGCATTATTGGGCCTATTGCTTTGTATCCACCTAATCTTTCTGCAAGTTTGTATCCTATATTTCCTGAATTCAAGTCAGGGAATATCAACACATTCGCTTCTCCTTGCAATGGAGATTCTGGACACTTTTTTTCATAAACAGCAGGAACTATTGCTGCATCTAATTGAATCTCTCCGTCAACTATTAGATCTTTATCCATTGATTTTAATAATTCTGTAGCTTTTGCAACCTTATCTACCATTTCATGTTTTGCTGTCCCGTGCGTTGAGAATGATAACATTGCAACTTTTGGTTTTATTCCAAAGCTTACTGCAGTGTCTGCTGATACGAATCCTATTTCTGCTAATTGTTCTGCTGTCGGATTAATGTTTAATGCGCAATCTGCAAACAAAAATACGCTGTCTTCTTTAATCATTAAGAATAATCCTGATGCCCTATTTATTCCATCTCGCGTTTTTATTATTTGAAATGCTGGAAAATAGGGTTTTGTTTCAGAGTTTATTCCAGAAATCATTCCATTTGCGAGTTCATTTTCTACCATCATTGCGCCGTAAAAGTGCGGCTTTTGCATTATCTCTATTGCATCAAGCTCTGTTATCGATTTTCCGTCTGCGCCTCTTAATTGCACATATTTAGTTACATAATCGTTCATGTCAGATTTATTTTTATCATTAAGATAATTAAAGAAATGTTCTGACTCCAGATTTCTTATTTTTAATTTTTCTAGAGTCAATCTTAGTTTATCTTCACTGCCTAAGATTATTGGATGACATATCTCTTTTTTTACAAGCATTGATGCAGCTTCCAATATTCTAGTATCTGTCTCTGGAAATACTATTATCTGCTTTGAATGCTTGTTTATTCTTCTTACTCGTTCTGTCATCTGTTCTATGATGCTTTTCTTAAAAATCATTTTCTCCTTTTACTCCTCTTTTTTGAACGAGTATCTTTGCTTTCAGATTTTTTATCCTCTATCTTCTTGTATCCGATATATATTATTACAAGCAACTCAACAAGAAGCACTAATGCGCGCAATAATTTACTCATATCTGAGAAGTATCTTACTGTCGCATAGAACATTGTTGCAAGTCCTCCAAACATTAATCCTGCACCGATATATTGTACTGTTAAGTATATTCCTATAAGTACTATTATCAATCCTAATGGTGCAAGTATGAAGAATACATCTCTATTGTATACTCCTCTTGCCTGATCAAAATCTTTTTGACAATAATCGCATTTATCAAATACTTGACAATTGTTTGAATCATATTTTGGTATTGCATTGCCTCTGTCATTATTACATTGTTGAACTTCAGGCAAAGAATAGAACGCTGTACAATTTGTGGTTTCTGGATAAGCAGGATACTCTTTAGGATATATACTATTATTGCAGTAATCCTCATATTTTGGTTCAGTATACACTGCATCTACAAAAAATCCTAAAAATAATGGTAATAGAACACCTATTCCTATAATCATAGCTAATTGTTTTGCATCCATAATAATCACCCTATTATACGTTATATATAGGCTAGCGTATATCTATATAAAAAGGTATTGTTAATTTTAATTGTAGAAAATCTATCCACAAAGTATATAAATATCTGTTTAATCCAACTGGATATGAGAGATTCGTTTAATATGCCGACAATAAAAAAAATTACAGAACCAATTAATGATGAAACTAAGAGGATACTTAAAAAATTAACAACAGCAAAAAATAGTATCCAAATAGATGAGATAATAAACACATTAAATAATTATGTCCATGGAGCTGTGAAGCTAAGTAATCCTTTGAATGTTGCAGAAAACCTTCATAAAGGAAACTATATAGAAAGAGGAAATATCTCACAACTATGGATTATGAAAAGATTCTATGAGACAGTAAACTATAATGCTGGTCTAATTGATGTCGGAAATGGATTTCTAAGTAAAAAAAATTATCACGGAGCATTCGAATCATTCCATTCTGCAAAGTATAGCCCTGGATTAATTGAAATGACAAAAAACATAGTTAATGAAGTAAAAACAGGGGATAGACGCAATATAGGATATGCTAAGAAAGCATTAGTGGATATAGTCCAGCTAGAAGGTAATAAAAATGTCAAGGAATATATAAACACCATAGCAGATGCATATATTAGTGAATACAAATCTTTACTAAAACATCACACTAAACACAATGTATACTTATATGATGCTCGAGAGTTATATAGTTTGAACAAAAATATGCTTGGTGTTGCAAAAACAACTGCTAAAATAGCATACCACAAAATGGGGCAAGCAGACGATTCTTATTCTAAAAACACGTCAATAGATAATCAGTTTATTTAAATTTCAGAAATATACATAAACATTTTTAAAACAAACAATATTAACATTCTACATGACAAGAATCGCTGTTATTGATAGGAAAAAGTGTAATCCGATAGCTTGTGGTAATTATTTGTGCGCAAGAGTCTGTCCTGTTAATAGGATGGGTGAGCAATGTATTACTGCTGGGCCAGATAAGAAGGCGCAGATAGATGAGAAACTATGTACTGGATGCGGTATTTGCCCTAAAAAGTGTCCATTCGGCGCAATTACTATAATCAATCTTCCCCAAGAATTAGATAAACAACCCATACATCGTTATGGCATTAATGGTTTTGCATTGTATAATCTTCCAACTCCAATATTTGGTAAAGTTGTTGGAATTATAGGAAGAAATGGTATTGGTAAAAGTACTGCTTTGAAGATTCTCTCAAAAAATATCAAGCCAAATCTTGGACGAGACCATGACGCTGACAATAAAGAAGTGATCGAATACTTTAAAGGTAGTGAAGCGCAAGCATATTTTGAGAAATTAAGAGATGACAAGATTGTAATTTCATACAAGCCACAACAAGTTGATCAAATCCCGAGACAATTTGATGGTACTGTAAGAGAATTATTGAAGAAAGCAGACCAAAAAGGCACGTTTGATGAAATAACAGAGTTATTAGAATTGAAAGGTATGCTTGATCAGAATATAAAGGAGTTATCTGGCGGTGAACTGCAAAGAGTTGCAATAGCTGCAACAGTATTAAAGAAGGCTAACGTTTATTTCTTTGATGAACCAACATCATATTTGGATATTAAGCAAAGAATGAAAGTTGCAAAATTCATTAAAGGTCTTGCTGATGAAAATACTGCAGTAATGGTAATTGAGCATGATTTGATTATTCTTGATTACATGACTGACATGACTCATTTAATGTATGGTCATGAATCTGTTTATGGTGTTGTTTCTGGTCTTAAGACTACAAAGAATGGTATCAATGTTTACTTATCAGGATTCTTAAAAGAGGAAAATGTTAGATTTAGGGATAATGCAATAAAATTCGAACGATATGCACAGCAAAAAGAAGGTAAGCCGTTCGTATTAACAGAATGGAATCCATTTGATTATACTCAAGGAAAATTCTTGCTTGAATCAGAGAAGGGAGAGATATACAAAGGAGACGTCGTTGGAATATTAGGACAGAATGGAATAGGAAAGACTACATTTGTAAAGATTCTTGCAGGAGTATTGAAGACTAAAGAAGAAGAGGACAAACTTAATCTTAAAGTGTCATATAAGCCGCAATATCTTGAAGGATCTGATGAATTAGTTATAACAGCATTGCAAAGAGCCATTCAAAAATTTGATATTGAAATAATTAGGCCCTTGAATCTTAGAGAATTATACACAAGGAAAATCAGTGAATTGTCAGGTGGAGAATTACAAAAAGTTGCAATATCACACTGTTTATCTCAGGAAGCCGATATTTATTTGATGGATGAGCCATCAGCATATCTTGATGTAGAACAAAGATTAATTATTGCAAAAGTGATACGAGATGTCATGTTCACAACAGGAAAAAGCGCAATGATTGTAGACCATGACTTATTATTTATTGATTCATTATCTGACAAATTATTAATATTTGAGGGACAACCAGCAATAAAAGGAATCGCAACATCGCCATGTTCAATGAGACAGGGTATGAACAGGTTCTTAGAAGAGTTGAACATAACATTCCGTCGTGATGAAGAGAATCACAGGCCAAGAATAAACAAGGAAGATTCTGTAAAAGACAGAGAACAAAGAGCAGAAGGTAAACTGTATTATTCTTAATCGTAAACCCTACACGAAATATTTATAAACATCTTACTACAAGTTATAATTATTGCTATCAATGAGGTGCAAGGATGGAACATAAAGATACAAAAAATAACCTTTTCTTATTGACAATTGTTGGAATTGTCGCGATAGTTGCAATCGTAATATTGGTTGCATCATCTGGTTCAAGAACCTATACATTATCAGAAGATTCTACGGGAGAAGCATCAAGAGTTGCGACTGCAAAACCTTATTGCAGCGATAGTGACGGCGGAATAAAATATTACATCAAAGGAACAGTTACATATTTTAATGGCCGTACAACCAGTTATTATCCTGATTATTGTATGAATTATAATGGCACATTAAGAGAGTATTATTGTAACAATGGTAGAGTAGCATATAGATCGCCTCTTCCTTCTGAATGTCCACAAGGATGTTTGAATGGTGCATGTAGAAATCAAACAACAGCATATTGTGGCGATGGTGTTGCTAATGGACTCGAAGAGTGCGATGGAAACGATTTAGGAGCAATGACATGCACAGACTTCGGAAATTTCGTCGGAGGAACATTGACATGCTATCCGCCGGGGTCATCGCAACAGTGTACATTCAATACTGCAAACTGCGTATTGAATCAGATAGGAAATCTGTTTGTGAACTCTTTACCTACAAATGCGACAATATATCTTGATAATATATACGCAGGGTATACTCCAAAAACAATATTGGGGATACAATCAGGTAATCATTCATTGAGATTGAAGAAAACAGGATATTATGATTACGTAACTTCGGTCTATATTTACACAGGGCAAACTACTAATATAACAGTAACACTGCAGCAAAACCAAACAACATCAACCGGTAACTTATATGTTGTATCAACTCCTACGGCTGCAAGCGTATACGTAGACAACATATACAGAGGAACAACACCAAGAACAGTAACAAACCTAACTGTCGGAAACCATGCAATAAGACTATCAAAAACAGGATACTACACATACACAACAACAAAATACATATACGCGGGGCAAACAACATCCCTAAACGTAACATTAACACAAAATGTGACAACAGGCAATTGGACTGTATGGTTTGATAGGGATAATGGAAGCGGCGGCGGTGACTATGAGCAGAAAGTTTATTTCCCATCGGTTTGTTCAAACCCATCATCTATACAATGTTATACTGTAAGCGGAATTCCTGCATCACAGACTGGTCAGACTACGCATTGCGTCTTGAACACTGGATTCTGGTGTTTGAACTCTGAGAATAATCAGACATGCTTAGATTACAAAGTCAGATGGTTATGTTAGGTACGTGATGAAAGAGAACAAATCATTTAATTTTTTTTTAATTATTATTTCTTCTTTTTTTCTATTCTGTATACTTATATTTGGATCGTTTTCTTTGATGTTCAATAATAAATCATTTTATTATTCAGAGTATGAAAAAAATGGAGTATACGATGATGTTGCTGAATTGAATAGTTTAAACATTACTGAGTCAAAGAATTATGTTAAGGATGTTACAGAGAATATTTTTAGTTTCTTTAAAGGAAAAAATGAGTTGAAATATTTTAGTGATGAAGAAAAATCACACATGCAGGACGTAAAATTTGTGATTTCAAGTATTAACTTCATATACTACAGCAGCGCCATATTTTTTATAATAATATTTATCATATTATATCTATTACATAAGAATGATAAACTATTATTCATTGAGCATTTGTCTAAAATGCTTCTTTATGGTGCTACAGCATCACTAATATTTCTAGTTATATTGTTTGTTTGGGCAGTATTTAGTTTTGAAACACTATTCTATCTTTTGCATTTATTATTATTCCCACAAGGTAATTGGATGTTTGATCCTTCATCACTACTAATCACGTTATTTTCTGTAAAATTCTTTTTCGATATGGCGTTAAGGATTTTTGTTTATGCAATATTTCAGTCAGGGGTCTTCTTTTTTGTAGGTTATTGGCTTAGAAAGCAGATAAAATTGACTGCACATTTGAGAAAAAGATAATCACAATAGAAAAATATTTAATAACTAACGTATCCACTCCATAATGGAAACTTTAGAGATTAAATTAGATAACATCGATTATGAAACAAGTAATCCATTTCACGCAAGGTATAACGCCGAGGATAATAATCGTGGAAAAATAATTCTTAATAACGTACTTAAAATTTGCGGGGCAGATAATCCTTTTAGTTCAAGCAAAGAACTTAGAGAAGCAGAGTTCGGAGCATCAGAAAAATATTCAATTGAAAGATATGCTATGACCAATGCGTTACTGATAATAACTAAAAAAACAGTCAATAAACCCAGATTCAACGGAACAATAAGAGGACTGCACATAATAATTGGTTCATCAGAAGATAAAATATCATATTACAAAAAAGAATTTGACAACTTAGTAAAATCTTACGATCCGGAAAATAAAAAATTTAATTATAAATCCAATATTATTAAATCATAATTTTTTGAAATCATCGACTATAGGATTAATAATCAAGAGATAATCTTGCGGGCGCATTATTATTGAATCAGTATGAGTTCCTGCAGAGAATACTATTCTCTCCTTTTCTAATAATCCATTGTCCATATAAACAGGAATATTGAATAATCCCCCGAATGGTGGAACGCTTCCTATTGTGCATCCTGTTTTTTCTAATACTTCTTCAGGACTTGCAAGTGCGATATCTCTGCTGCCAAAAAGTACTCTTAATTTTTTCAGGTCAATTCTTTGGTCGCCGCCAATTACTACTTGAATAATTATGTAGAATTTCCCATTTTCTCCTTTTTTCTCAACTTTTAGAATTATTGCTTTTGCTGCTTCTTCTAGATTCGTTCCTCTAATTTTTGCAGCATCCTCAGAACGATGTACGTGCTCATGTGTAACATGCTCATAAATAATCTTATTCTTATCTAGAAGTTCTTTAATTTGTTGGAATGTTTCGACGGTCATACTATTTGCCTAATTTTAATCCTAAATCAGTTAGTGCTTGCTCGTCCATTATTGATGGACAACCATCCATTGGAGATTCTCCTTGTCTGTTCTTTGGAAATGCAATTACTTCTCTGATATCGTTTGTTCCAGACATTAATGCAACTAATCTATCTAGGCCAATTGCAAATCCACCGTGTGGCGGAGCGCCATATTTGAATGCTTCGAGTAGAAATCCGAATTTTCTCTCCACATCCTCAATTGTCATTCCAATTACATTCATTACTCTTTCTTGAACATCTCGCCTGTTTATTCTTATGCTTCCTGATGCTAATTCTACTCCATTTAATACCATGTCATAGCATGATGCCCTTACTTTTCCTGGATCAGTTTCGAGTAAATCTAAATGATCAGACTTTGGCATTGTAAATATATGATGCGCTGGATCCCATCTTTGATCTTCTGGGTTCCATTCAAAACTTGGGAAGTCGTATACCCAACAGAATGCGAATTCTTTCTCGTCATATAACACTAATTTTTTTGCAATTTCTTTTCGAACATTTGCAAGTGCATCGTTACATGTTTTGAATTGGTCAGCAACTATTAACACGGCACTTCCTTTCTTTGCATCTAGTTCTCGAATTATGTTTAATTGTATTTCTGTTGATAGATGTTTTGCTGCGCTTCCATCAAGTCGTAATTTCCCATTCTCGTTTTCTGCAACTTTTAATGCCACTAATCCTTTTGCCTTGTATATTTTTGCAATTTCAGTTAATTCATCCGTTTCTTTTCGTGTGAATTCGTAATCAACCGCAAGTCCCTTCACTATTCCGCCGTCTTCAATTACTGTTTTGAATACTGCAAAATCTGACTCTTTAACTGATTCAGTCAAGTCTTTCAAGAATAAATCAAATCGTATATCTGGTTTGTCTGTACCATATTTTGACATTGCCTCATCATATGTGAATCTCTTCCATGGTGCAGGTATTTTTATTCCAAGTGTTTTTTCAAACATGTTATATATTATTCCTTCGCCAACTTTAAATACATCTTCCTGCTCGACAAATGACATTTCAATATCTATCTGAGTGAACTCTGGCTGCCTGTCTGCTCTCAAATCTTCATCTCTTAAGCATCTTGCTATTTGATAATATCTGTCAAATCCAGATACCATGAGTATTTGCTTGTATATTTGCGGACTTTGCGGC
>Ga0208375_1004945_pt1 | contig 10147 bp, 5 predicted proteins | sample RifOxyD1_FD_184038 | JGI IMG/M metagenome (GOLD analysis project Ga0208375, IMG submission 184038) | Soil microbial communities from Rifle, Colorado - Rifle Oxygen_injection D1 (SPAdes) | ecosystem: Environmental > Terrestrial > Deep subsurface > Rock core/Sediment | place: Rifle, Colorado...
GCGGCGCAACGCGCCGCCCAGCTAGTGTGGATTCGGCCGCGCTCTTCCCAAGCCCGCTGGCACCACTGGGTGATCGGGCTTGCCGCGAACCAGCGGGTGCAAGCAGCGCCTTACGTCGTAAAACTAACGTGGTGAGCCAATCCGAAGACGACTTGCTAGTACGGCAACGGCTCGTCCAGCGACGCCCCGTGGCTGCCGATCACCTTCGAGTACCAGCGGGCGCTGTCCTTGGGGGTGCGTTCTTGGGTGCCGTAGTTCACGTGCACCATGCCGAAGCGCTTGGAGTAGCCCAGCGACCATTCCAGGTTGTCCAGCAGCGACCACAGCATGTAGCCGCGGATGTCGCAGCCGGCCTTGATGGCGTCGTGTACGGCGCCGATGTGCTTTTGCAGGTAGTCCATGCGCAGCGGGTCGCGGATGCGTCCGCCTTCGGCCACCGGCGGGTCGAAGAAGGCCGCGCCGTTCTCGGTGATGTACATCGGGATGTCGCCGTAACGCTCCTTCACCCACACCAGCAGGTCGGTCAGCCCCTTCGGGTACACCTCCCAGCCGGTCTCGGTGTAGGTGCCCAGCGGCTGGCGCACCGCGCCGGCCTTCAGCGGGTAGCTGTCGTTGGCCTGGGTGACGCTGCGGGTGTAGTAGTTGATGCCGATGAAGTCGAGCTTCTGGCGGATCAGCTCGAAGTCCGCGGCCGCCCAGTCCGGCCACGCGTCGCCGAAGATCTCCCTGAGTTCCGGCGGGTATCGGCCGAGCAGGGCCGGGTCGAGGTACTGCTCGTTCATGTAGGCGTGCGCGCGCTTGGTCGCCGCGGCGTCCTCGGCCGAGTCGCTGGCCGGGTACTTGGGCTCGATGTTCACCACCAGTCCGATCTCGTGCTTGCCGATGTCGCGGTAGGCCTTGACCGCCGCGCCGTGGGCGCGCATCAGGTTGTGGCTGGCGATCGGCGTTTCGTACTTGCTGCGGTGGCCCGGGGCCAGCGCGCCGTGCAGGTAGCCGCCGTCGGTGATCACCCACGGCTCGTTGAGCGTTACCCATTTCTTCACCCGGCCGTCGAGCGCACGGTACATCGTCGAAGCGTATTCGGCGAACCAGTCCGCGCAGTCGCGGTTGAGCCAGCCGCCGCGGTCGTCCAGCGCCGCCGGCAGGTCCCAGTGATAGAGGGTCAGCAGCGGCTCGATGCCGTTCTCCAGCAGCTCGTCCACCAGGCGCGAGTAGAAGTCGACGCCGGCCGGGTTGACGCGCCCCGTGCCCTCCGGGTGGATGCGCGACCACGACACGCTGAAGCGGTAGGCCTGCAGGCCGAGCTCGCGCATCAGCTTCACGTCGTCCTTCCAGCGGCGGTAGTGGTCGCAGGCGACATCGCCGGTGTCGCCATTGAGCGTCATGCCCGGGGTGTGCGCGAAGCGGGTCCAGATGCTGGGCCCGGCGCCATCGGCCATCGGCGAGCCTTCGATCTGGTGCGCGGCCGTGGCGGCCCCCCAGAGGAATCCGTCGGGAAAGGTGCGCTGGCTCATTCGAAAGGGCCTCCTGCGGGGCGGTGGGCCGCGTGGCGGATGCGGCATGTAAACGGTTACATTGCAGGATAGCGGAGCCTGCCGGCAATTGCATTGCGCCCGTCGGCGGTCCGTATGATCGGCCAGCGGTTCGCCCGTCGGGCCCGCCGCGACCCATCCGGAGAACGCATGGCCAAGGTCACCCTGGAGCGCTTGCGCAAGGTCTATCCCAACGATGTGGTGGGCGTGGACGACGCCACCTTCGAGGTCGCCGACGGCGAACTGCTGGTGCTGGTGGGACCGTCGGGCTGCGGCAAGTCGACGCTGCTGCGGATGATCGCCGGGCTGGAGTCGATCACCTCGGGCACGCTGCGCATCGGCGACCGCGTGGTCAACGACGTGCCGCCCAAGGACCGGGACATCGCGATGGTGTTCCAGAGCTACGCGCTGTACCCGCACATGACCGTGGCCGAGAACCTGGGCTTCGCCCTGAAGCTGCGCGGCCACGACAGGGCCACGGTCGCCGCGCGCGTCAAGGAGGCCGCTGCCGTGCTCAAACTGGACGCGCTGCTGGACCGCAAGCCGGCGGCGCTGTCGGGCGGCCAACGCCAGCGTGTCGCACTGGGGCGTGCGCTGGTGCGGCACCCACAGGTGTTCCTGCTGGACGAGCCGCTGTCCAACCTCGACGCCAAGCTGCGCGGCGGCATGCGCGTGGAGATCGCGCGGCTGCACCGCCAGCTGGACGCGACGATGGTGTACGTCACCCACGACCAGATCGAGGCGATGACGCTGGGGCAGCGCATCGTGGTGCTCCGAGACGGCCGCATCCAGCAGATCGATACGCCCATGGCGCTGTACGAACGCCCGGCCAACCTGTTCGTCGCCACGTTCCTCGGCAGCCCCGGCATGAACGTGCTGCGCGGAAGGTTGGAGCAGGCGGACGGGCTGCGTCTGGTCACCGGCAGCGGGAGCGCCCCGGTCGACCTGACCGCCGCCGGGCTGGCGGTGGACGCGGCGTGGCTCGGTCGCGACGTCGCGCTGGGCATCCGGCCCGAGCACCTGCAGCCGACACGGGACGGGCAGGCTGCCGCACTGGCACCCACGGTCGAAGTGATCGAGCCGGTGGGCAACGAAATATTCGTCAACCTCCGCCACGGCGATGCCGGCTTGGTCGCCCGCTGCCCGCCGCAGGTGCTGCCGGCCCCGGGCGAGACACTGCCGCTTGGTTTGCCGGCGGGATGCGTGCATGTGTTCGAGGCCGATGGTGAGGGGCGGCGGCTGTCCGCGTGACCGACGCCCCGCGCGGGTCGTCCATGGGCGTTCCACTGCGGCCTGTAGCCACGCCGGAGCCCCGCTATACTCGCTGGATCGCGCGGCCGCCCGGCTGCGTTCCGCCTAGATAATTCAATATCTTGCGCGGCTTATTTCGAGTCGTTTCGCAATCAATCGGCGCGCCCGTTGGCGTGCCAGGGGCCCGTCCGCCGCATGCGTCTGTCCACGATCAAGCTGTCCGGCTTCAAGTCCTTCGTCGATCCCACCACGCTGCACCTGCCGACCAACATGACCGGCGTGGTCGGGCCCAACGGCTGCGGCAAGTCCAACATCATCGACGCGGTGCGCTGGGTGATGGGCGAGAGCTCGGCCAGCCGCCTGCGCGGCGACTCGCTGACGGACGTGATCTTCGCCGGCTCCTCGGCCCGCAAGCCGGTGTCGCAGGCGATGGTCGAGCTGATCTTCGACAACAGCGACCACACAATCACGGGCGAGTACGGCGCCTACGACGAGATCTCGGTCAAGCGCACGGTCAGCCGCGATGGCGGCAGCCAGTACTACCTCAACGGCGCCAAGTGCCGCCGCCGCGACATCACCGACCTGTTCCTGGGCACCGGCCTGGGGCCGCGCAGCTACTCGATCATCGAGCAGGGGATGATCAGCCAGATCATCGAGGCGCGCCCGGAGGACCTGCGCGTGTACCTGGAGGAGGCCGCCGGCATCTCCAAGTACAAGGAGCGCCGTCGCGAGACCGAGACCCGCATCCGCCATACCCGCGAGAACCTGGACCGCCTCAACGACCTGCGCGAGGAGGTCGGCAAGCAGCTCGAGCACCTCAAGCGCCAGGCGCGCCAGGCCGAGCAGTACCAGGCGATCCAGGCCGACCGCAAGATCCGCGACGTCGAGTGGAAGGCGCTGGAGCACCGCGAACTCGACCGCAAGCTGCAGGCCCAGCGCGAGAAGCTGGCGCAGCAGGAAACCCGGCTGCAGCAGCTGATCGCCGAGCAGCGCGAGGCCGAACGCGAGATCGAGACCGGCCGCGTCAAGCGCGAAGAGGCCGCCGAAGCGCTCAACAAGGCGCAAGCCGAAAGCTACGAAGTCAGCGGCGCGCTGGCCCGCATCGAGCAGCAGATCCAGCACCAGCGCGAGATGTCGTCGCGCCTGCAGCGCGCCCGCGACGAGGCCCAGGCGGCGCTGGCGGAGATCGCCGAGCACATCGGCAGCGACCAGTCGCAGCTGGACGTGTTGCAGACCGCAGTGGCCGAGGCCGAACCGCGCCTGGAAATGCTGCGCGAGACCGACGAAGCCCGGCAGGAGGCATTGCGCGACGCCGAGACCCGGCTGGGCGACTGGCAGCAGCGCTGGGACGAACACAGCCGAGCGCAGTCCGAAGCGGTACGCGCCGCGGACGTCGAGCGCACCCGCATCGAGCACCTCGACCGCCAGGCACTGGACGCCGAGCGTCGCCGCGAAGCGCTGACGGCCGAACGCGCCGGGTTGGACGTCGAAGCGCTCGCCGTGTCGTTCGAGCAGATCCAGGAGCAGCACGACACCCAGAAGGCGTCGCTGGAGACGCTCACCGAGCAGCTGGAGGCGCGCAAGGCAGGCGTGGGCCAGCTGCAGGAGCAGCAGCGCGGCGTGCAGGCCGAGCTGGCCGACACCCGCAAGAGTGCGCAGGCCGCGCGCGGCCGCCTGTCTTCGCTGGAAACGCTGCAGCACGCGGCGCTGGGCCAAGAGCAGGGCGCCGCGGTCGGCTGGCTGAAGGCCCGCGGCCTGGATTCGGCCACCCGTGTCGGCGAGGCACTGCAGGTCGAGCCGGGCTGGGAGAACGCAGTGGAAACCGCGCTCGGTCGCATGATCGAAGGCGTGCTGGTCGAGGCGCCCCAGGCGCTGGTCGAGGCCGTCGGCGAACTGGCCGAGGGCCGCCTGTCGCTGGTCTCGAACGACCCCGACGACACCGTATATCCGGCGACCTCGCTGGCCTCGCGCGTCCGGGGCCCGGCGGCCATCCGCCGCCTGCTGGCGCGGCTGCACGGCGCCGACGACCTCGCCGAGGCACGTCGTCTGCTGGCCGGGTTGGGCGAGGGCGAGTCGGTCATCACCCGCAGCGGCGAGCGCCTGGGCGCGGGTTGGCTGCAGGTGATGCGCGCGGGCGACGCCCAGCAGGGCGCACTGCTGCGTGAGCGCGAGATCGTGTCCCTGCGTGGCGAGATCGAAACGCTGCAGGCACGCGAGCGCGAACTCGAGTCGACCCTGACCCAGTTGCGCGACCGCCTGCTGGCGGCCGAGCAGCAGCGCGAGGACGCGCAGCGCGGCCTCTACATGGCGCACCGCAGCGTGTCCGAGCTGGCCGGCCAGTTGCAAAGCCAGCAGGGCCGGCTGGACTCGGCGCGCGGGCGCATCGAGAAGATCGAGGCCGAACTGGCGACGCTGGCGCAGTCGCTGGACGGCAGCCGCGAGCAGGGCCGCGAAGCCCGTGCACGGCAGGAAGAAGCGGTCGAGCGGATGGGGACGTTGGAGGACGCCCGCCAGCAGCTCGAAGCCGAACGCCGCACGTTGACCGAGGCCCGCGACCAGGCACGCACCGCCGCCCGCGAATCGCGCGACACCGCGCACGCACTGGCGCTGACACTGGAATCCCAGCGCACGCAGATCGCCGCGCTGACCCAGGCGCTGGACCGCATGGGTGGCCAGCGGGGCCAACTCGACACGCGCCTGGGCGAACTGTCCGCGCAGCTGGCCGACGGCGACGCGCCGGTGCAGACCCTGGAGGAACAGCGTCAGGTCGCCCTCGAGCAGCGCGTGCAGGCCGAGCAGGCGCTTACCGCCGCGCGCACCATGCTGGACGGCATCGACAACGACCTGCGTCGGTTCGAGCAGACCCGCCACCAGCGCGACGAACAGGCGCTTCAGCAGCGAGAAGCCATCGGCCAGCGCCGGCTGGAGCAGCAGGCGCTGGTGCTCAAGGCCGAGGGCCTGTCGGAGGCCGTTGTCGAAGCCGGCTTCGTGCTGGAGGAGGTCGCCAATACGCTGGCCGAGGATGCCTCCCCGCAGGACTGGGGACGCACCGTCAATGAGCTCGACGCCAAGCTGCGCCGGCTGGAGCCGGTCAACCTGGCGGCGATCGCCGAGCACGCCGAGGCCGCGCAGCGCAAGGATTATTTGGACGCGCAGAACACCGACCTGACGACCGCGCTGGAAACCCTCGAGGACGCGATCCGCAAGATCGACCGCGAGACGCGCGGCCGCTTCAAGGACACGTTCGACCGCGTGAACTCGGGCGTGCAGGAGCTGTACCCGCGCCTGTTCGGTGGCGGCCATGCCTACCTGGAGCTGACCGGCGAGGACCTGCTGGATACCGGCGTGGCGATCATGGCGCGCCCGCCCGGCAAGCGCGTGTCCAACATCTCGTTGCTGTCGGGCGGTGAGAAGGCGATGACGGCGGTGGCGCTGGTGTTCGCGATCTTCCGCCTCAACCCCGCGCCGTTCTGCCTGCTCGACGAGGTTGATGCACCGCTGGATGAGGCCAACGTTGGCCGATTCACCGCGATGGTCAGCGAGATGAGCGAGCAGGTGCAGTTCCTGTTCGTCACCCACAACAAGGCGACGATGGAAGCCGCGCACCAGATGTCGGGCGTGACCATGCGCGAGCCGGGCGTGAGCCGGCTGGTATCGGTCGACCTGGCGGAAGCGACGCGCCTGGCGGGCGCGGCGTAAGGGCCACCGTGGTTCGACCAGGCCGGAAGGCTTTGCGCCTTTCGCCCGCATTGCGGACAATCGCCCGTCACCTTATTGCACGGCCCTCCAGGAGACCCCGATGTCCGACGTGACCCTGCTGCGAATCGGAATCCTCGTCGCCGGCCTGATCCTGATCGCCGCGATCGTGTTCTTCGGCCGTCCGCGCAAGCCCGGCCAAGGGCGCCGCGTCCCGCGCGACGGCCGTGATGCCACCGCCCGCCGCGAGCCGACACTGGGCGAGCAGCTCGAGAACGAGCTGGCCAGCGATGAGCTTCCCGCGGGTGGCGATGCAGCGACGCAGGCGGAACTCGACCTGTTCGAACGCACCGTCGAAGGCGGCGCGGCAGCGGGCAACACCGAACTTGGCCGCCGCGTCAGCGAAGAGTTCGACAAGATCATCACCCTGTACCTGGCCGCCCGCGCCGGCGAAAAGCTGCACGGGCCGGACGTCGTGGTCGCGGCGGAGAAGGCCGGCCTTGTCTATGGCCACATGGGCGTCTTCCACCGTCTGGTCGAGGGCCACCCCGAGCGCGGCCCGGTGTTCAGCGTCGCCAACATCATGAAGCCGGGCAGCTTCGACATGGCCGACATCCAGTCGCTGGAGACCCCGGCCATTGCGTTCTTCCTGACGCTGCCCGCACCGGTGCCGGCGCTCAACGCCTGGGAGACCATGCAGCCGACGGCCGAGCGCATGGCCGAGCTGCTGGGCGGCATCGTGCTGGATGAGCAGCGCAATGCGCTGGGCCGCCAGCGCGTCATGCACATCCGCGACGAACTGCGCGCCTACGACCGCGAGCGTGAAGCGCCGCCGCTGACGCGGCCCGGGCGCTGGTAAGACGCCCCACGGGATTCGTTCGGCGCGGCTCTTCGAGTTGCGCGGTCGCCCCTTCCGCCCCGCCACATGCCCAGTCCCGCCGCCCGCATCGAAGAACTCCGTCGCACGCTCGACGACGCCAACTACCGGTATTACGTGCTCGACGACCCGTCGATGCCCGACGCCGAGTACGACCGGCTGTTGCGCGAACTCGAGGCGCTGGAAGCGGAGCATCCCGAGCTCGCCAGCGAGGATTCGCCGACCCAGCGCGTCGGTATCGCGCCTACCGGCGCGTTCGCCGAAGTGCGCCATTCGATGCCGATGCTGTCGCTGGGCAACGCGTTCGAGGACGAGGAGGTTGCCGATTTCGTTCGCCGGATCGGCCAGGCGCTCGACGAGGACGAGCCGGTGTTCTCGGTCGAGCCCAAGCTCGACGGCCTGGCGATCAGCCTGCGCTACGAGGACGGCCGCTTCGTGCAGGGTGCCACGCGCGGCGATGGCGCCACCGGCGAGGACGTCACCGCCAACCTGCGCACGGTGAAGGCGGTACCGCTGCACCTGCGCGGAGACGGCTGGCCACGCGTGCTGGAGGTGCGCGGCGAGGTCTACATGCCGCTGGCGGCGTTCAAGCGCTACAACGAGCGGGCCCTGGCGGAGGGCGGCAAGGTGCTCGCCAATCCGCGCAACGGCGCGGCCGGGTCCTTGCGCCAGCTCGACCCCCGCATGACGGCGCAGCGTCCGCTCGCGTTCTACGCCTACGGCGTCGGCGCGGTGGACGGTGGCGAGCTGCCGCAGACGCACTCGGCGACGCTCGCCAAGCTGCGCGAGTGGGGCTTCCCGGTCAGCGGTGAGAGCGATGTCGTCCGCGGCCTGGACGGCCTGCTCGGCTACTACCGCCGAATCGGCGAGCGCCGCGATTCGCTGCCGTTCGACATCGACGGCGTGGTCTACAAGATCGACGACTACGCCGAACAGGAGCAGCTCGGCTTCGTCTCGCGCGCACCGCGCTGGGCGCTGGCGCACAAGTTCCCGGCGCAGGAGCAGTCGACCGTTCTGGAAGGCATCGATATCCAGATCGGCCGTACCGGGGCTGTCACTCCCGTGGCGCGCCTGAAACCCGTGCAGGTGGCCGGTGTCACCGTCACCAGCGCCACGCTGCACAACGCCGACCAGATTGCGCGGCTGGACGTGCGCGTCGGCGACACGGTGATCGTGCGCCGCGCCGGTGACGTAATCCCGGAGGTCGTGCGGGTGATGCCCGAGTACCGCGACCCGCACGCATCCGAGTGGGCGATGCCGACCGCGTGCCCGGTCTGCGGGTCGGAGATTGTGCGCGAGGAGGGCGAGGCCGTCTGGCGGTGCTCGGGCGAGCTGTCGTGCCCGGCGCAGCGCAAGGAAGCAATCCGCCATTTCGTCTCGCGCCGGGCCATGGACGTGGAGGGCATGGGCGAGCGCTTCGTCGAAGCGCTGGTCGACCTGGGGTTCGTCGAGTCGGTGGCCGATATCTACCGACTGACGCTCGATGACCTGCTGGAGATGAAGCGTCGCGCGGACGAGCGCGACGGCACCACGCCGGAGACGGTAAAGGCGGGCAAGGTCGCCACCAGGTGGGCCGAGAACCTGGTGGACGCCATCGAACTCAGCCGCCGTACGACGCTGGAGCGCTTCCTGTTCGCGCTGGGCATCCAGCACGTTGGCGAGAGCACGGCCAAGGCTCTGGCGCAATGGTTCGGCTCGCTCGACATCGTGCGGCGCCTGCCGTGGCCGTTGTTCAAGCACGTTCCGGACATTGGCGGCGAAGTGGCTCGGGCCTTGGGCCACTTCTTCGACCAGGCCGGCAACCAGCAGGTCATCGACGACCTGCTTGAGCGCGGCGTGGTGATCGAAGACGGGCATCCGCCATCCCCCCGACTGCGCGACGGGTTGGACCTGGCGTCATTGCTGGTCGACCTGGAGATCCCAAAGGTCACGCGCATCCGCGCCGAGCAACTGGCCGCCGCATTCCCGCACGCCACTTCATTGATCGATGCACCCGAGCACAACTTCGTGACCGCCGGCCTGCCTGCCGATACCGCCTCGGCACTGGCCACATGGCTGGAAGTGGAGGCCAACAGTCGCCTGCTTTCGGCCTCGTTCGAGGCGATGCAGGCGCTGCTGGCCGCATTGCCCGCCGATGACGCCATCGCCGTCGGCCCGCTGGACGGCAAGACGGTCGTGCTGACCGGCACGCTGACGTCGATGACCCGCGACGAGGCCAAGGCACGCCTCGAGGCGCTGGGCGCCAAGGCCGCAGGCAGCGTGTCGAAGAAGACCGACTTCGTCGTCGCGGGCGAGGCAGCGGGCTCCAAGCTCGCCAAGGCGGAGTCGCTGGGGGTCGAGGTCTGGGACGAAGCCCGGTTGCAGGCCTTCCTCGCCGACCATGAATGACCTCATGCCTCCTGTAGGAGCGGCTTCAGCCGCGATCGTGAAGTCGGTTCGCGCGGCCAGACATCAGATCGCGGCTGAAGCCGCTCCTACAAAGGCCTGTCTCGATGTCTGTTGACTGGCAGCCCTCCGCATCGTTCGACGCCCTGCGCCTGCGCGCGGCGCTCAACGCACGGATCCGCACGTTCTTTGCCGAGCGCGGGGTGACGGAGGTCGAGACACCGGTGATGTCCGTCGCCGGCAACACCGATCCGAACATCGCGTCCTTCTCGCTGGAGTTCTCCGGCCGCACGGATGGCGCCTCGCGCACGCGCTGGCTGCGCACCTCGCCCGAGTACCCGCTCAAGCGCCTGCTCGCGGCGGGCTTCGGTGACTGTTACGAGTTGGGTCGCGTGTTCCGCGACGG
>Ga0208375_1004947_pt1 | contig 10146 bp, 9 predicted proteins | sample RifOxyD1_FD_184038 | JGI IMG/M metagenome (GOLD analysis project Ga0208375, IMG submission 184038) | Soil microbial communities from Rifle, Colorado - Rifle Oxygen_injection D1 (SPAdes) | ecosystem: Environmental > Terrestrial > Deep subsurface > Rock core/Sediment | place: Rifle, Colorado...
GTCTGGCTAAATCTCGCGCCGTTCTTTGCTCCCGTGACTGTTTTTCATGCGTGGTCTTCGGTTTTTGCTCTTTTTTTCCAATTATCAGCGACCCTATCGATATGCTTTCTATTTTTCTCTGCTCGAAGGCAATGGATTTGGGGGTTCCTGGCCGGCGTTGTTACTGCTCTAGCTTTTTGGTGCCGCCAACCAGTCGGGGTACTTACAATCGGAGCATTCATTGTAGTTTTATTTTTTTATGCTCTTAGTCCTGTAGAAACGAAGGAAAAACGGTATTTTTCCCGTTTCGTCCCACTGCTTTCATTTGTGTTCGGTCTTGTTATCGGTTTAGGAATAGTTGCACTTCATCTTTACTCTGCCGATTCTCTCTCTGCATGGTACCGACAGAATATCCAATGGCCAATTTGGTGGGCAAAATCATCCGGTGGAAACAACCTCCACGGTCTTATTTTTACTATGATAAGAAGGCGAAACGAAACAATTGCGCTCGCGCTAATTTTGCTACTTGCACGACCGGTTTTCAGCTTTATACGATTAAAAAACCTGAACAGGCTTTTTTACGTTCTAGCTGTGATTTTTGCAGCGGTGCTTTTTTTCAGATTTCCAAAATCTCTCTATCAAACCGGGCTTTTTACATTAATACCGATCACAGCAATTCTTATCCCTTTACTTACGCTCCTTCTTAATCGCGGTGTTTCTGTCGCTCAGCTGGAGCGACCGCGAAATTGGTCTCTTTTTTCGGTCGCTGCGGTAATTCTTGCATCATGGCCCCAATTCTATCCGGTTCCCGACTCTCGTCATCTTTATTGGGCGATCGCCTTAGGAATAGGGTTTTTTATTTTCCTGCTTCAACATTGGCTGCACGATGACCGTCGTCTTGTAAAAATTTTCATTTTCGTCTGGTTTGTTAGCATTGCATTAACCCAATGGACCGATCTTTATAAAAAGGTTTCCCGACAAAGCCATAAGCTCGATCATCCGTTGTTAGAAAAGATTCTAGTGGAAGAAGAACAAGCAAAAATGCTTAATCCTTTATTGAAAAGAGTTTCTTTCGTCCAAGGACAGTTACAGGAGAGACCGATTATTGTGGAAGGGCCAGATTCTTTTTATGCAGCCCTTACCTTACGTCTAGACAACGCCAACTGGTTTCACTGTGTTTGGAAACACTCCGGACTCGGCGGCACTCAATTTACTGAGAATGGACGAAGTTTCATCCACAAGTTCAAACCTCTGATACTCTCAAGAAGAACTGACATGCGGCCTGAGGATTTTCCAAAAGATCTGAAAGAGCGTTATATCAAAGATATCTCTGTCATTGATCCCTTTTGGAGAGATGAGTTAACGCTTTGGGTACCTAGAAATGATTGGCAGTAATAAAAGCTCTTTGCTTTTCAGCATTATAGTGAATTTTCTTGCGGTCGTTTCTCTCTACACGCTCGGTTCGGTAGAGGGTTTTCTAAAGCCTGTTGCCATCCTGTTCGGATTACTGATTGTTGGCTCAACCATTCTTGCTTACACGTCTTTTGCCAGGTCTCTAAAAAATGAACTTGGCCGCGCCTGGATGGTCATTTGGATAATCGTATTAGCCATTCAATTATTCTGGGCTTTTATAAAGGCACCAATTGATATCGACGGCCTTTTTTATCATTTACCGATCATTCTCGAAGCACTCGACAAAAACCAGTGGGGCAACTGGTCATTAAAAATGTGGCACGTGCAGAACACGCCCAAATTAGGAGAAATTCCTAATCTTTGCATGATTGCTCTTGGTGGCAATCATGGGTGGCGACTCGCTCAGCTTGGCCATTTTTCAACGGGAATTATTGGAACATTAGGCATCTACCTTATTGCGCAAACGATGAAGGTAAAAAAACCTTCTTTGTTTGCCCTGGCTTTTTGGATGTCCCCCCTTGTTCTAAAGCAGATGGGTTCAAATTACGTAGACCTAGCTAGCTGGTCCTATTGGATCGCCGCTGCCGCTTTTTTAGCAAATCTAGGTTCACACAATATCATTTTAGCCGGTATGTCTGTTTTTCTACATGCTGGCGTCAAAATAAGCGGTCCCATGACTGCGTTTGCTCTGCTCCCTTTACTCTTAGGTAATAAAGAGAAGAATAAGATTAGCAATGGTTTCATTCTTCTCACTTTTTTAATCGCAAGTGCAAGCCTCTGGATGATTCCGAACCTTATCCGCTTTGGCGACCCTATTTATCCCCTGAACTTGAGAAGCATGAACCCGGCCAGTCTTGTCCCGAGCCAATTGGGAGTAGGATCAGATTTTCATCCACCTCTCATTCTTGCTTCTAAATTCATTTCAGCAGTACTTCAATTTTTTATCCCCGAGCCAATTGCAGTTTACGACCAGTCCGGTCTGGCCTGGGGAGGGCTGGGTCCGTTCTGCTTGGTGTTGGTTTTTTGGTGGCTGGTAAAATTTCGTTCGCTTCTTGTTGCCCGGCCCTACTCAAAAGCTTTCTTGTTGTCCTTAGTCATCTATTTTCTATTAATGCCCGGCCGTGAAGTGCCAAGGCACGGCTTCGCCCTAGGTCTTGCTATAATCGTCTTGGGTTTATTAATTTTTGACGCGTTTCTTATGGAAAACAGAAAAGCCAAAATCGCGCTAACGGCGGTATTACTGGTTCAGACGCTCTATGTAGCGGGTGATCGTATTGTATTGCGTGGTCTTAAGGACGCACCTGCTGGAAAAATTTTTCAGATCCTTTCTGAAAACGCCAGAGATGTCTTTCTATATGGCGAGCCGCAAGCAGCAGAACGCTATTTTCATTATAAATACGTACCGACTTTACGGCGAAATGAACCACGAAGCGTATCCATTACGAACAATGAGGTTGAACTACTGGCTCTGTACTGGGGAAGAAGGTTTTCGAACAAAGTAAAAATTGATGAAAACTTTTGTCGGTGGCCTTATTGCGATATAACGGGTAAAAATAATTAACCGGACATCCGATGAATTTAAACGAAAACAAAATTCCGTACGACCTGGAAATATTAAGCTTAGCTGAAGAGTATCAAAAGTGGTCGTTAGACGCCGTAAAACCTTTTCTCGGAAACCGAATACTTGAAATTGGTGCTGGAATTGGAAATATGTCCAGGTGGCTGCCAGTAAAAGAACTGTTAGTAATTACTGAAGCAGATCCATTTTTAGTAAAAAGATTGCGTCAAGTTGTTTCATCAAGCCATGGCGAGAATGCTTCAGTCCGCGTCGAAGAAATAGATCTAAGGTCTGATTGGAGCAAATCCTTAAAAAATGAGAGCATAGATACCGTCGTATCTTTTAATGTCCTCGAACATGTCGAAGACGAAATTGGCGCCCTCAAAACTTTTGCTGATCTTTTAAGAGCCAGTAAATCTACTAAAAAAAAGCGCATTGTCACGTTTGTGCCGGCACATAAGTGGGCAATGGGATCAATTGACAAAGGCTATGGACACTTCAGAAGATACGAAAGAAGCGATTTCGAAAAACTAAGAAATGAAGCAGCACCGGATTTCGATCTTAAAACGCGGCACTTCAATGTATTCGGACTGCCTGGCTGGTTGTTAATGAGTTTTATTTCCAATAAAAAAGGCCTTGATAAAACTTCTATTCTTGCTTTTGAAAAAGTCTGTCCTCTCGTTCGCAATATCGACGATTTTTTACATACAAAATTCAAACTTCCTTTCGGCCAATCGATCATTTCCATAATGACTCTAAGAGAATGAAAAAGACCGCTCCCTATTTTGTAGGAATAACTCTGTGGCTATTCTTTTCAATATATCAAAATGGTTTTGATAGCCCCGACGAACACTTTCCGACTTTAGAAGCCGCGGCAGGTTTACTCTTTAGCAATTGGAGCGAAACCTGGGAATGGCGGCAGGGCTTGCGTAGCTGGGTACAACCGTTTTTTATTTATTTTACGATTAAACCTTTTGTCATCATAGGAATCGATAATCGGCTCTGGCTGGATGCAATAGCGCGAATTGCCAATTCGATTTTTCTTATTCCTGCAATATGGGCGGTTGGCCGTATTGTCCAGCAGACGTGGACACCTTCTGATTCAAAAACCATTAGAGCATCTCAATTGTTTTTCGCGCTCTCTTGGCCTCTAGTTACCTGGGGTACCAGACACGGCTCAGATACTTTTGCCATCCCTTTCTTGCTTTGCGGTTTTGCATTTTTTCTGAATGCCTTTAGGCGCAGGGATGCGGTTATTGCCGGCCTTTTATTAGGCTTCGCTTTTTGCGTTCGTTACACGTTGGGCGTTATTATCTTCAGCGGCGTGCTGCTTTGGTTTCTTTACTCTCCAGATAAGAAAATTTTCGGTAGATATCTATTGCTAACAATTCTATCAGGACTATGTGTAGTCACTCTGTTACTCGGTTTTGATGCTCTTCTCTATTTTCGTTTTATCGGAGTTTTTAAGATTCCAGCCATTGAGTTTTTTAAGTTCAATGTTATTTCTGGTTCGGGCTGGTTTCATGCGTCTCCGTGGTGGGAGCTAATCGCGTATTTTGCCGTACTATGGATTCCTGTTTTCGGATGGCTTTTTTCGCTCCATCCGAACAACCTCAAACGATTAAAGGATCGGTCAGGCTGGGCATTAGGACTAACGTTGATTTCTTTGGCCGTCTTCTCCTCAATTCGGCATAAAGAATTAAGGTTCATTTTTCCGATTCTTCCGTTTTCAATCATTGCTTCCGTCCCACTCATCGTTAACAGAAAATTTTATTTGAGACTCAGTTTGATCATTAATTGCCTTATGCTTTTGGTTGTAATTCTTGTTTATAGCGAGCCGCACGGCGCGCTTGTAAGAAGCCTAGATAAAGCCACGACTCTAACTTCTGCTACAGATTCTACTTTAATTTTAGCCGAACTTGACGGCCCTATTCCTCGTTTTTATATGCGTAAACCTCTTAAGCTGAAAATTATCGATTCCGAAACCTGGAAGCAGGTTTGCGCAGGGGACTGGAATAAACTAACGCAGGAAGGGATAGACGCAAAAACTGGCATCACAGTAGTAGCCAAAAAAGCATGCAAACTTTCTGATAAATCCGCATGCGACCTACTATTTACGACCCCGGCTAATTTAGGTCATAAACTTCGACAGCTAGTCTCAGAAACCGTTCTACCCGGATTCATCTATCGATGTTCCCGAATTCCTAATTAGGGTTTCAAATCTCTTCAACATTTGCACTTGCGACGACGTCTCGACTGATCCCGGCCTCAAGCTTCTGAGTTGAACAAGAGCCTGGTCAACGAAAAGTCCCTTGAAAATCAAATAGGCCGAAAGAACCGTCCCTGTTCTACCTACGCCCATAAGACAATGCACCAATACCGCTCCATTATTATTAATGACGTCATCGATAAACCTAACTGCCTTTTCTAACTGAATCACGGATGGAGGCGAAAAATCAGGAACCCTAAGATGTAAATACCTGAAACAAAATAAGTCGAGTTCATGCTTCTCAAGCGGCTCTTCTGTAACAGAAACGATAGCGGTGATTTTTGACTCACGTAAAAACTCTAAATCCTCGCGAAGACTGTGAGACAAACCAGGTCTACCGGAACCAGCCAATTGTCCGGGTAACAGAAATGAGAAGTTCCTTAGCACAAAAGCTATTCTTGAGAATCTTCTTCTTCTGCAGGCTGCTCATCCTGCTGCTTCTGCACCGCCTTTTTTGCCCGTCTTACTTTTGAACCTCTTTGCTTCTCGGCGATCGTGCGTTCAGCATTCGCTTTTAACTTGGCAAAATGTTTTACGGGTATACCTACAGCCACCCAACACTGAACTTTTTCGTTTGAATCCGCGTCGCGGGTTTTTTCCCAATGTCTTCCAAGAATTTCGGCGCCTACTAAAGCAGTGTTTGTGTGGGTAATTATTTCGGAATAATGAGAGGTTGATGAACCGTCGGTGGCGCTTGCGCTCGAAGCCTTAATCTGTTCGTCGACACTCCTCGCTAGCTCGCTTCCGGCATTTGAACGGGCAAAATCATAGCAACTCGAAATCAGTTCTTCGTTGTCCGCCGTCGCTTGAGATATCACATAGTAGTATTTTGGTTTTTCGGTATCGTCTCTAAATAGCTTAGTAAGTTTTGGCTGGTCTTGATTCGTGGTGTCATTGACCCAATCAGGCCTATCTCCACCTTGAGCGATGACTTCCTTATCACTGTTCATTCCAGGAGAAGAACACGCGACCAAGAAAAGTAATGGTATGAAACCAAAAGCTGCCGTCTTCATAAACACCTCGTTATTAATTTATTAAAAGTAATCTATTGCTGGATTATGTTCGTGAGATTAAATTTTATCAAGCCATTAAAAGTAGAATTTATAAGTGAAAGGACAGTCGCTGTGAAGAATTACAAAATGTGTTTATCTCTTATTCTCATCAGTTTTTCGGCCAGCCTCACGGCTACTGCCGAAGACTGCTCCCGAGAGTGGGCTGTAAGTTCTGTCAAAAATTCAAGTTTTAAGGTCATAGGATTGGGCTTGAGTTCAAATAGCGACCCAAAGATAGCAGCAGACGAAGCGAAAACTTCTGCAATAAAAGACATCGTCAGTCAACTTGAAAGCAATGTTCAGAGCAAAACAGAAGTTAAGCGCAGCGAATCATCCAGTAGCTTTGAAAGTGAATCCATTATTTCGACAAAGATGGAAGACCTCAAGGGTTTAAAGCCGGTAAAGCATAGTAAAAATTCCGAACAAAAAATATCTCGGTGTGACGTGTATGAATTCAACGTAAGAGCCGCCCACCAGGAACTAGCTTCTAAGCTTGGCGTTTTAATAGAGAGGCTTGAGCGCTTTGAAGAATCTCATAAATTAACAAAGCTTTTTATCGAACTTCCTAAGCTGAAAAAGGAGGTTCAGAATCGGCAGGCAGAAGTACAAAGGGCGGACACATTTAAAACCTATTTGGAAACTCCAGGACCCAGCTGGGAAGAACAAATTCAAAGAAAAATTTCCGCATTGGAGGAGTTAGAAAAAACATCAAAATCAAAACTTGTATTTATTTTACCAGACAATGCCGATCTCGAATCAGTTCTTGGGGAAACAGAGAATGCTTTATCTAATGCAGGGTTAAAGGTCGTCAAACAGGGCGATGAGATTAGTGATGAATCAATCCCCGTATTTATTGAGGTCAAGATATTAGGTAAAAACAGAAAGTCAAAAACCAAGCTGGGACTCACAGTAACGCGAAAAGCGAAAATAAGACTAATTAATCAAAAAACAAAGAAAGTTTTAGCGGCAAACCGAGGTTTGTCTATTATCGGAACATCTGCCGATGGCAACGAAGAAGACGCCATAGCAAATAGTGACGCGCAATTAGTGGCAGCGGCTCTTGATACAATAAAGAGTTTTGTACCCGGACTACTTAAGAATTAAAAAGAACGGAGAGTTTTATGAAAAAAAAGATTTTGGTATTTCTATCTGTTGCATTAATTTCTGCCTGTTCCTCGACTCCCAAAGGACCGACCAAACAGAACATGCACGAAGTTTTTTTCAGTCACTGGAAAGAATCCTATTCTCAGGTTCAAATCATCCAGGTTGTTGAAGTCGAAACTGATTTTGTAAGAGGCAACGGAATTGTGAATGGTAGACCCATCGAAGAGTTCTACAATTCTAAAACGGGAGAATTTTCAACAAATTACCCAGTGGTCGATCGACAACCGGTTGTGGATAATACCAAGGAAGATTACCGCGAGCTTGTCATCGCAATGACCAAAGAACTGGCGGCAAAAACGCCGACGGGCGCAAGAGTTGCCGTGTTCGATTTTCCTGCCCTCGACAAAAAACTGACAATGTTAAGCAAAGATATAGCCGCAAAAATAGAGACTGGGTATATTGACGAAGGTTTGGATGTTGTCGATCGGAATGAGATCGAGAAGATCTTTGCCGAACAAAAATTGCAGCAAAAAGAGGGTGCACTGTTTGATGCGGGGAATGTTGCAAAACTAGGAAAATTTCTTGGTGCAAATTTTGTAGTAACAGGACAATACTCACTAGTTCAACCTCACAAACTCATCATTAATGCAAAAGTAATATCTGTTGAAACAACGCGTGTTATTGTTCACAAAGAGAAGCAAGTGCCGTTAACCGGTCCCGGCGCTGAAAACAAAGAACTTATAGACGCACTTGTTGCTGTTCCACTAAAGGACATGCCCACTAATTCAGCTGATCAGAACAATCAAGACCAGAAAGAGACAGAATGAAACCGGAAAGAAAGGAATTTTGGGATGCTTCCAGCTACGCGGTAGTAGGAAGAAGTACAAAACAGAATTTTCCGGTAGTAACTTTCAGCGCCCTAAAGGAACTGGGTAGAACTGTTTATCCAATCGATCCCGAAGTTGATACAATCGATGGAACTAAGGCGTACAAGGATTTTTCTTCGCTCCCCGCTAAAGTCGAAAGAGCCATCTTAGAACTACCCGCTGAAGATACTGCAGTGTGGATTGAAAAAGCTGCTGCAGCGGGAATAAAGCAAGTTTGGATTCATCATGGAACAGAAACAGCAGACGCGCTGACAAAAGCTAATCAACTTGGCGTAAATGTTCTAACAGGCACTTGCGCCGTAATGTATTTACTACCAAAGAAGTTTCCGCATTGTGTCCATCGCTGGATCAAATCTTTAGCAATAGATTATTAAGATACGCGACATAAACACCACTTGTTAACTACGTTCAATCTGTTGTAGACAAACCCCTGATGTCAGTTACAAAAGAACCTATTTTAGTCGCTATGAGCGGAGGCGTAGATTCGTCTGTTGCGGCAGCACTGTTAAAAGAAGCAGGACACGAAGTAACGGGAGTGTTTTTATGTCTTGGAAAAACAGGTGATCCCAATAGCGACACCCGAGGTTGTTGTTCTCCACAAGATGCTGCCGACGCTCGTATCGTGGCTCAGACACTGGGTATCAAACTTTTTGTTCTCGATATGAGTCGATATTTTGCGAATATAATAGATTACTTCATTAAAGAGTATAAAAACGGCCGCACCCCCAACCCCTGTATAAAATGTAATGCTCAGATAAAATTCGGAAAACTTCTCGATTATGCCAAATCACTCGGCATCAATAGAATTGCCACCGGACACTACGCTTCAATTGTTAACTATAAAAACTGTTCAGCAATCAAACGAAAACAGCCACGCGAAAAAGACCAGTCCTACGTTTTATTCAATCTTCAGAAAAATTGTTTGGACCATATCTGTTTTCCGCTAGAGCAGATACAAAGCAAACAAGAAGTTCGAGCGATCGCTGAAAAGCTAAATCTCAAAATTCATGATAAGCCGGACAGTCAAGAGGTCTGCTTTGTCCCGAACAACGATTATGCTTCCTATATAAAAATGGTCGCGCCGGGATCAGATAAAACAGGTCTCATTGTAAACACCCAGGGCAAAATTCTCGCTAAGCATAATGGAATTTCAAATTTTACTATCGGACAGAGAAAGGGACTTGGCATCAGCAACCCGACCCCCCTGTATGTGAACACTATCGACAATTCAACAGGAAATGTCATAGTCGGATCGCTTGAAGAAGCAAAAGGATCAAAACTTATTGCGAGTAGCGCTAATTGGCACGTGTCCATGCCTAATGAATTCCGAGCAACTGTTCAAGTTCGATACAATCATAAAGGCACCCCAGCCTTAGTAAAACAAATAGATTCAACTAGATTTCACGTGGAATTCGAAGAGCCAGTTTTTGCGCTAACTCCTGGTCAAGCGGCAGTTTGTTATGATGGCGATGTTTTACTAGGCGGCGGATTCATCGAATAATCAAACCCATAAACTATCAAACGGGGACGTTTCGCATTGGGTTGCTGTATTTTTCTGCTTCTAATGATAGCTTTTATAATGTGGGTAGAGCCGCACGATTCTTAATAATCACCTTCTTCTTGTTACTGACCTCAGGCGTTGCCAATGCAAAAATCCGCTTTCCGTTCTACGTAATCGGCAACTACTCCACATTTCAAACAAACCTAGGCTCAGTCCAACCCACCGCTGCCTTTGGCGGAGGCACCGGAGTTGAGCTTCAGCTACTGAACAAGATAGGTCTTGAAGCCGATCTGCTCTTAATCCAAAGAAAAGCTCTTTTCAACGCCCGCTATATTCAGCTTCCGATTATGCTCCGCTATTATATCCTGAACGCGATTGTTTTT
>Ga0208375_1004948_pt1 | contig 10143 bp, 12 predicted proteins | sample RifOxyD1_FD_184038 | JGI IMG/M metagenome (GOLD analysis project Ga0208375, IMG submission 184038) | Soil microbial communities from Rifle, Colorado - Rifle Oxygen_injection D1 (SPAdes) | ecosystem: Environmental > Terrestrial > Deep subsurface > Rock core/Sediment | place: Rifle, Colorado...
GATTGGGGGTTCACAATATGACCGGTTCTTTCAGTTACAGAAAACGGTCTTAGCCGGACTTCCTCCTGCTTTGCAGAAGTTGCTCTTGGGAGAGCGCGATGCACGTCTGGACGACGAAGCTCGCAATCATTTCCGCATAATGCGACGGAACGCCATAGCACGCGGCTACGAGACCCTCTTCCTTTACGCTGCCGCAGTAAGGACTGCTGTCCGAGAATAGGAGGTGAGCCATTGTGTTGGTCCCACGTTTGGCACAGCCGCTCCAGTGCTGGGAAGCCTGTTTCCGAGCGGTTTTAAGCTCCGCGAGCTCGTCGTCGTGGGTGTGCTCATACAGTATGTGCGAAAGAATCGTGCCAGGGGAGTGTTTCCGAGAGTTGATTACTCTTTTCTGTACCAAGATCACAATATGTAATTTTGGGTTTCCCAGGACCTCTTGCCACATAGGTGTTCGAAGCATTTCAATTACAGTCTTTGCAGCCTCTCCAGCCACTTTCTTTGTTAAGAATTTAGGCAGCTCGAACGTTTTCGCGGGCATATGACCTCCGTACGGATTTGAAAGGTGATGGTTTTAGAACTAAAAAGCTATGAGCATTTAATCACACTATTATATTAATGTCAATTTGAAATCTGTTTTGGGTCAGAGAGCAGTATTTCCGCTTTGTTCTGGTAGAGGGAGATCTTTCCTGTCAGAGTAACGTTGGTTCCTACGTAACGGGACAGATTATCGAACTTCTTTACATCGTCAGCGAAGATAACTCCAGAGAAAGGGCAGTTTTTGTAGGTTGCACAGAAGTCGAGGAAGACCGTCCCAGATTTTGAAGTATAGGTTTTGATGAGTATGCCACGCACGGAAGCGTATTCTCCAACATGTTTCGCCGCGGCAGTGTAGTCATACACGTTGTCTGAAACGGTCGCGGCCGCTCCCGCGGCCGCGCTGGTTCGATACGCATCGAAGAGTCGTTTCAGGATATGTTCATAGGCCTTCAGGGTATTTGGGTCAGTGCCTATCTCGAGAATCTCGTCGTTCAGCGTTGTCGCCGAGCGGGTCCAGTTGTAGCTACCAAACGCATATGCCTTTTCTGTTACGAGCAGTTTGATGTGCATGATGCCATTTCCACTTGCATGTTTCTCTGTCAAAAGAGGGATACCAGCAGCGTTCATTGCTGCGACGATGGGCGTGCTGTAACTACTTCTACTTTGTTCGGAGTCCATAAGTCCTCTCACATCGACTCCGCGCTTTTTTGCTTTCACGAGGGCATCGGCAATATCAGGGTGAGTGAACGTATAGATGGCGAAGTAGATGTGATCTTGCGCGTCGTTGATGATCGCGATAAGTTCCTTGTCATTTTGTTTCGCATCGAGACTGTAGATGATTCGTGTCGTACCTACTGTAGGGACTGCGATGGTTTGAGAAGGAATGTCAATGTTTTTGCTCGCAGTGCTGGCGTTGCCTGCGGTGTATCCGGCAGTGCTTGCTGCGAGGGTGAGTATGAGTGCCGAAATCCCTCGGATCATTTTTTGATTCATGTGTCGAGTATTATACTGCGAACATGGCACTTGTGTTTGATATTGAGACGGTTGGGGAATCATGGGAGTCGCTCGACGAAGCGACACAGCACAATCTTTCGTGGTGGCTCCATGAATCGTCGCGGAACGACGAAGAATATGCCTACGAAATGAAGGAGCTTAAAGAGGGTATGGGTCTTTCTCCGCTCACCGGAAGTATTGTTGCGATCGGCGTGTATGACACTGAGCAGGAGAAGGGTGCGGTATATTTTTCAGCACCCGGCACAAACATAGAGGCGCATGAAGAGGGTGGTATTAAATACGAAGCGATGGATGAGAAGGCAATGCTCGAACAGTTCTGGAAAGTCGCTGCGGTCTGCACGGAATTCGTTTCTTTCAATGGACGCAGTTTTGACGCTCCTTTTCTTGTAATTCGTTCGATGGTGCACCGCGTTGTTCCGTCAAAGGATTTACTGAGTAATCGCTATCTTTCGATGCAGCGGGGTGCCGCGCACATCGATCTCATGGATCAGCTCACATTTTATGGTGCTGCACGTTTTCGTAAGAGCCTGCACTTATTTTGTCGCGCGCTTAGCATACAGAGTCCGAAGGCTTCTGGCACGACTGGAGATGATGTGGCGTCTCTATATAAAGATAAGAAGTATCTCGATATCGCTCGCTACAACGCTGGAGACTTGATCGCTACGGCGGCACTGTATAAGCGGTGGCAACAAACATTCCGTTAGTTATTTTTTGCGCGATAGAGATCGAGTCGTTTGTCGGAGTGGTATTGTTACATGTATGAATAAGTGTGAGAAGGCTACGTTTGCGGCAGGATGCTTCTGGGGTGTGGAGGCTTCGTTTCTTGTACTCTCTGGAGTGAAGGATGTTGTTTCAGGATATTCGGGCGGGCACACTAAGCATCCGACATATGAGCAAGTATGCGAAGGTGGCACTGGTCATGCAGAATCAGTCGAAGTTACGTTCATGCCAAAAATAATTTCCTACGAAACTCTCGTACGAAAATTCTTTGAACTACATGATCCTACGCAGTTAAATCGCCAGGGTCCAGATATGGGTGAGCAATATCGTTCCGTCATTTTTTATCACACACCGGAACAGAAAGAGGTTGCGGAGAAAGTTAAGAGCGAGCTTGCATCAAAGTATTTTCCTAAAACGATTGCCACTGCTATCGAACCGGCGCGTACTTTCTGGAAAGCGGAGGAACATCATCAGCGCTATGCTGAAAAGCATCCCGGGCGCGTCGTGTGCCACATTTGATTTTTGCTAGTCTTTCTTCTCGAAATCGAGACAGACTGAATTGATACAATAGCGCTTGCCGCCTTTTTCAGCAGGGCCGTCGTTAAACACATGCCCAAGATGAGCACCACAGTTTTTACAGAACACTTCCGTGCGGTGCATGCCGTGACTGTCGTCGCTACGAGTGCCAATATGTTCTGCAACGGCTGGGTCAGTGAACGAAGGCCACCCTGTTCCAGAATCAAACTTTGCGTCAGAGCTAAATAACGTAGCTCCGCATGATCGGCACGCATACATACCTTTCTCGTGATGGTTGACGTATTTGCCGGAGAAGGGAGCTTCGGTTCCACCCTCTCGCATTACATGTTGCTCCTCTGGAGTCAGATCATTCATGTGCCCATGGTAGCATTTGGTCCACGTACTTAATCTCTGATGGTTGCATATGGGTGGCGCGGCGCGTATTCTGTGCCCTATGAAGCGTGCCTATATCATAGGTATCTTGGTTCTGGCCTTCTGCGGGCTCGCAGACTCCGTCTATATCCTCCAGCACGAAATAAGCAGCACGCCGCTTATCTGTGACATTAATAACCTTTCCGGCTGCAATGCTGTTGTCTCAAGTTCGTATTCATATCTGCTTGGCATCCCGTTGGCCGCGTACGGCGCCTTTTTCTATGGCGTCATTTTCTTCCTCGCCGCGCTTGAGCTAGTTGCGTTTAATCAGCTCGTACGGCGCCTTATTCAGGGGGTTTCTCTGATGGGGGTCATAGCATCGCTATATTTCACATTGATACAAATCTTCGTTATAGATGCATTCTGCATCTATTGTCTGGTGTCTGCGGCGATATCTCTTTTCATAGCGATCTGCGCTGGGTTCATCGAGCCGTTACGGAGAACCATTCCGCAAGATCTGCTTGAGACGCGTATTCCTCTACCACCCGCAACGTAATTATTTCCACTATGTCGCGCATATTTTTTATTCTTCTCGCCCCGATCCTTCTTATTCCGGCGAGTGCGTCTGCAGCAGATGCGCAAGCATCTTTTTCTGCAGCACGATCGCTTCTTGTTGCAAGCTCTTCTCCAGGTAATGCTTATACTGCAGGAGTCTCTATCGTGCTCACTGCGCCCGTTGCTGAAGATTTCGTCGCCTTCGGCGGTTCAGTTGTTACGGCAGGCCAGATTTCTGGAGACGGAACGCTTGCTGCGGGGTCGGTATATTCTCGGGCGAAAGTCAGTGGCGATCTTCGAGCTTTTGGAGGAAGTATTTCTATAGAAGATACAATTCTTGGCGACCTCGTTGCATTGGGGCTTTCAGTAAATAACTCAGGCCGTGTTTTTGGCGATTCATTTGTTATTGCGGCCAATGCAGTTTTCGATAACGGCGCCTCTGGTCCAGTCACGGTCTACGCAAACAATATAGCCCTTTCAGGCGACTTCAGAGGAGACGTTGACATCAAAGCGAGCGGTCGTGTGACACTTGCTCCAAATACTGTCATCCGAGGGAAATTATCCTACGAGTCGCCAGAGCCTGCCACTATTCCGGAATCTGTGTCAATTATCGGCGGCATTACATATACGAGCGCTTCGTATCTGCCCGATGTGGGCACATCACGCATTCTTGCTCTCGTGAGTCTCGGTTTCTTCCTTTTTGCGCGCATTCTCGGGGCACTCATCTTGGCAGGACTTCTCGCTGGTCTTTTCCCGAGATTGGCAGAAGCGGTATCTGAAAGAGCGCATTCCGAGCGTCTGCGCGGCATTCTCCTTACGATGCTGCTCGGTTTCGCAATACTCGTCGCCGCTCCTGTGTTGATTGTTCTGCTCGCACTCACGTTTGTTGGTATCGGGCTTTCGATTCTGCTTGTTCTTCTGTATGCCTTGCTCGTGACCTTTGCATTTCTGTACGCTGGCATCTTGCTTGGAAGCATGTTTGCGCGGCGTTTCTTGAAGCGTGAGGAAGTATTGTGGCACGACGGAGTGTTTGGCATGCTCGCACTCTCCCTCATCGCCCTTGTTCCAGTTGCGGGACCTCTTGTTCTATTTTCCCTCACTACATTCTCAGCCGGGGCGCTTCTGAGTATCTTTTTTAACTTTGCATTTCCTCACGAGGAACGTACCTCCGGGATGCTATAGTCGCCGTATGGAGATGCCAGGCGTGGGTACAGTGGCTCCAGAATTTACTCTTCCGGATCAGGATGGGAAGGAGCATACGCTTGCTGAGTATCAGGGGAGTTGGGTGCTACTCTATTTTTATCCAAAAGATGACACCCCGGGATGTACGATCGAAGCTTGTACAATCCGTGATCAGTTCAAAGACTTTAAGACCATCGGCGCGATAGTGCTCGGAGTATCAACCGATACCGTTGCAAGCCATAAGAAATTTGCGACAGCATACGAACTCCCATTCACGCTTCTGGCAGATGAGCACAAAGAAGTCGTGGGGACGTATGGAGTTTTCGGTGAGAAAAAATTCATGGGACGCACCTATATGGGCACCATGCGCACGTCATTTCTCATTGACCCGAAAGGGAGGATCGCAAAGATATATGAAAAAGTGAAGCCTGAGAAGCATGCGTCAGAAGTCATTGCCGATTTAAAAGCGTTTGTGCGATGATTTCTGCAAAACAAAAAGAGCGCCAAGAGCGAGCGAAAAAGATAGTTTCCTATCTCAAAAAGACATATCCGGAACCGAAGAGCGAGCTTGTTTATGCCACGCCGTTCCAGTTTGTAGTCGCGGTCATGCTTTCTGCGCAGTGCACCGACAAGGCGGTAAATAGGGTGACCGAAACGCTCTTCAAAAAATACAAATCCTCTCGTGATTTTGCGAAAGCCGATGCTGCCGTTCTTACGAAAGAAATATCTTCAATCTCATTTTTTAGAAATAAAGCGAGGGCGATCATTGCGTCAGCCAGAGAGATTGAGGCGCGGTATGGGGGTGTCGTTCCACGTTCTGAATCAGAGTTGGTTGCGCTTCCGGGTATCGGATATAAGACCGCGCACGTTATTCTCGGCGAACTGTATGGCGTATGGGAGGGTATTGCTACCGATACGCACGTGAAGCGTTTTGCGAAACGGTTTGACCTATCTACGCAGACTGACCTGAAGAAGATATCAAAAGATCTTGAGATGCTCGTTTCCAAAAAGGACTGGAAGTTCGTGAATAATGGTCTTGTGCTCTATGGGCGCTATGTGTGTCCGGCCCGCCCGCATGACTGCAGTCAGCATGCTCTGACGAATATATGGCCTCCTGCAGCGCGCCGCTGGCCCAAAGCCAGTTAGGGTACTATGAACGGTATGGAGAAGCGCAAGATCGCCGTATTCGATATAGACGGAACATTATTTCGGTCTTCGCTCGCGATTGAGCTCGTGGACCGACTGATTGAGGAAGGGGTCTTCCCGTGGGAAGAGAAAGATTCATATGAAGGGGAATATCGTCGCTGGGTGGAGAGGAGAGGCGACTACAAGTCATATGTCGATAAGGTGGCAAGCGTATTGCATCGGCGACTAAAGGGAACGCCCTATCAGGCGGTCGCAGATATTGCAGGGGAGATTATTGAGGAACAGCGTCATCATGTGTACACCTATACGCGTGATCTTATTCGAGAATTGAAACGCAAAGGGTATTTCTTGCTCGCCATCTCACGCTCGCCAAAATTCATTGTCGACGGTTTCGCTCATGAAGCGGGATTTGATAGGTCGTATGGCATGTTTTTCACTTCCGGAGCGTCAGGGAATTTCACGGGCGAGGTCGAGGATAAGGACATTATTGAAAATAAGTCGGCGATTGTTCAGCGCGTCGTGCGCAAAGAAAATCTCACGCTCGAGGGATCGGTCGGCGTGGGGGATACCGAACATGATATTCAGATGCTCGAGATGGTTGATCGCCCGATTGCTTTCAATCCGAATAAACAACTATTCGTGCATGCAAAGCGGAGGAGGTGGGAGATTATTGTGGAACGAAAGGATGTCATTTATGAAATCCAGGGCTCGTAACGCTTCTGTTATTGCACAGAACGATATTCTTAAGTTTCGGAGGGTTGTGTGGGCGTATTACAGAAAACACGGAAGACATGATCTTCCGTGGCGGGAGGATCGTGATCCGTATCGCATACTCGTCTCCGAAGTGATGCTGCAACAGACGCAGGTGGATCGTGTAATTCCTTTTTATGAACGCTTTTTGAAAGAATTTCCCGCGGTTGACGCTCTTGCTCGAGCGCCGCTTTCGAAAGTGCTCAAGAACTGGCAAGGACTCGGCTACAATCGTCGTGCAAAAATGCTGCACCAAGCTGCGAAGGGTATTGTTGGGGAATATAAGGGACGTTTTCCGGAAAGCGTTGAAGCAATCATGTCGTTGCCGGGAGTGGGTCCGTATACCGCCCGTGCTGTAGCGGCTTTTTCTTTTAATCAGGATGTTCCGGTTATTGAAACGAATATTCGGACCGTTATCATTCAGCACTTCTTTCCTAAAAAGAAAAAAGTATCGGATATAGAGATAGAAAAAGTCCTCACGCGAGTGCTGCCGAAAGGGAAGTCGCGTGAATGGTACAGCGCGCTCATGGATTACGGAAGTTATTTGAAACGTTCGGGCGTTTCGCACAATGCGCGTACCCAACAGTACGGGAAGCAGTCAAAATTCTCGGGCTCTTTGCGAGAAGTGCGCGGAGCCATTTTGAGGCTCCTTGCCAATGACTCGGCCGCAAAGACGCGCATTGAACGTTTGTTCGATTCCTCGCGCCGTGAACAGATACGGGAGGCACTTAAAGTTCTTGGTGATGAGGGTCTCATACGGAGCGTGAATAGAACGTACTCACTTGCGGATTAAAAAACAAAACTGGGTGGAAGACGTATAGTCTCCACCCAGCTGAAAGGTTACATTATGCAGTTACTCGTTGTTGAGGCATGATTGGGGCTGGTGTGAATTCGCCTGAACAGCAACCACACCTCCATCGTTTTTTCTCAAGAGACCCTTTACAAGGTTTGCCGCAGTGTGGACATACGGCTGCCGCTGTCAGACCAGGATCTTCTGTCCCCATCTTTCTCCTCCTCTTAAAAATGAATAAGGTAAGTCTCTTAGCGAGATCTTATGGCTATCTGCTGCATTTATAATGCATTCGCACCGGGAGTCAAGCATTTTTTGGTCAGAAAGATGTTTTTTGTGGATAAAAACAAATCCACCGCAAGAAAATATTGCGGTGGATTTGTCTGTAATAGATAATCTGTTATTACATTCCGATAAGTACTGGAATAACCATCGGGGCCTTATTGGTGCGGGCAAAGAGGAAGCCTGCGATTACGTCGGTCAGATTGTTCTTCACGTAGTCGAGATCGACGGGATTCATGTTCTGTGTCGAGTCTTCGATCGTTTTCTTGATAAGCACACGAGCTTCATTCAGAAGGTTTTGCGATTCGCGCAGGTAGATGAATCCGCGACTGATGATGTCTGGCGACTTGCGCAGTTTTCCGGTCTTTAGATTCACGCTCGCGATGATGACAAACATGCCGTCCTTGGCAAGCGATTGGCGGTCACGAATGACGACTTCCTGAATGTCGCCAATAGTGAATCCATCGACGACCATCGGGGCAGACGGTACTTTCTGCTTGTGTACGTTCATGCGTACTCCCTCTTCGATATCGATCACTGTGCCGTTATCCGGAATGATGATGTTCTCGCGCGGAAAGCCCGACTGCTCGAGCGCTTTCGCATGGCAAGTGGTCATTGATCGGTAGCCGTACGCTGGCATGAAGAACTTTGCGCCTACCTGGCGGTTGATCCACACGAGCTCTCCGGTATTGCCGTGTCCGGTCGAGTGCACGTCAGACGAACGATAGTGGAGGAGGCTTACTCCGTGGCGGTAGAGATTGTCCTTCAGTTTCTGCACGGCGATTTCGTTGCCTGGAATGACTGACGAGGAAAGCACGATCGTATCGCGCTCGTTCAGCGTGATGTATTTGTGCTGCTTGGTCGCGATGCGCATGAGCGCTGCGAACTCCTCGCCCTGTGCGCCGGTCGAGAGGATGACGATCTTATCCGGCGGGTAATTATTGATGTCTTGTACCGGAATAAGCGTGTCTTTCTTTATTGTAAGGAGCCCGGTCTTCTCGGCAATCTCGAGGTTGTTCTTGATGGAGCGTCCTTCAGTGACGATCTTCTTTCCGAGCTTTTCAGCGACGGTCATGATGTGGATCATGCGTTCAAATTGCGACGCGAATGTGCCGATGATGAGGCGGCCTGACACTGTCTTGATGATGTCTTCGAGAGTCTGGATGACGCGCTTTTCAGGGATCGAGAACCCATCCTTCTCCGCGTTCGTAGAGTCAGCGATGAAGAATATGTTCTTGTCTTTTGCGAGGGTGCCCCAAGTTGTTACTTCGCGCTCAGTGGGGATGCCGTCGTTATGATCGAGTTTGAGGTCGCCAGTGATGACGACGTTTCCTTGCGGAGTCTCGATCGAGCATCCCATCGAGTCAGGAATTGAGTGGGTGACAGGGAAGAATTTTACACGCGTTTTCCCGATAACTACGGACTGGCCGACCTCGACAGTGATCATTTCTGATTTCGGAACATCAGGATACTCTTCTTGTCGTCGCTGGATCATGATCGACGTGAGGTTTTGAGTGTAGATAGGCGGAGTGCCGAATCGCGGAAGAGTGAATGGAATACCTCCGATATGGTCGAGGTGTCCGTGAGTGATGATGACGCCTTTCACTCGGGCAGCATTCTTTTCGAGGTATTTCGTGTTCGGGAGGATGTAATCGACTCCTGGAGACGAATCTTCGGAGACGAATTGAAATCCTGCGTCGAATACGAGGATGTCGCCGGTCGCGCCAACCTCGACGGCAATCATGTTGCGACCCACTTCTTCAACGCCTCCGAGGGGGATGATGCGGACCGTCGTTGGGCTCGCCGGTTCAGGGAAATAGTCAGCCGTTCGGGTTATGCGAGTCGGAGAAGAGGTAGGGCGTCGGAGTATGCGCTGGATACGGCGTGAGGCGCCTCCTGGGCGTCTTGCTCCACCGCGTCCGCCAGGACGACCTCCTCGGTCAAAACTTCTTCCCGGGCGTGCCGCGGGACGAACTCCTTCTTTCGGAGCTGATGCGGGAGCTGGTGCTGGTGCAGGTGCTGAATTCATACGTGTTGTAATTACTATGTTTCGGGCTTGTAAAAATTTCTAATAAAAGGAAACCCGTACGAAAATGACTGAATCTACTTTGCAAAAAACGGCCACACCGCATCGGTTGCTCGGTACCAAGCCGCGACCGTCGCGAAACGGTCTGAAGGGGTGATTATCTGTGGCAGGATAACACCCTTCAGATCGTTTGGCACTGCGTACGTGAAGCTTGGCGCGTAGATGAACGCTGCTGGGTATTCTGCTGCAATGGTGT
>Ga0208375_1004949_pt1 | contig 10142 bp, 12 predicted proteins | sample RifOxyD1_FD_184038 | JGI IMG/M metagenome (GOLD analysis project Ga0208375, IMG submission 184038) | Soil microbial communities from Rifle, Colorado - Rifle Oxygen_injection D1 (SPAdes) | ecosystem: Environmental > Terrestrial > Deep subsurface > Rock core/Sediment | place: Rifle, Colorado...
CCATATACACTTGTATACATATGTATATTTAAATGTTTCTATCTGCTAAAATTGTTACACAAAGTATGATAAAATATATGATAAGAAGAGTAATACAATATCTGTTATGGATTCATGCCCCCACGAGACCGCCTGTAGTGAATCTGGTACTCCGATAACAGTTCCTTATTAGGAACTTAGTATTAGGAGTATTATGGAAGACAAAGAAGACCTATATGATGAAGAAAAAAGATTGAAAACAGTTCAAAAGAAGATTAGTAAATCTAAGATTTCAAAGAATAATAAAATTCAGATTTCTAAATTTACTAACAGCTGTCAAGCATCAGGGGTTCATGACAATAAGATGTCCAGGTACTTGTATGACTTATATAATGTTGCCATGTGGTTAAAAAAGGATTTCAAAAATACTAATACGGAAGACATTGAAAAAATTATGGTTATTCTTGAAAAAGCAAAAAACCAAAACGGACAACCATATTCAGAATGGACTAAAAGGGGTTATAAGATATTGATTAGAAAGTTTTACAAGTGGTTAAGAAAAAAGAAAGGTAAGGACTTTCCTAAAGAAGTAGAATGGATAAAAATTAAAATAAAGGAGAATAAACAAAAACTACCTGAAGATATGCTTTCTGAGAATGAAGTAAAGTCGTTAATTAATTCTGGAAAGTATTCAAGAGATAAAGCTATTGTTGCAGTTCTTTACGATGCTGGTTGCAGGGTGGGGGAATTATTGCACCTTAAAATAAAAGATATTGAATATTTTGAACACGGCATGAAAATCTATTTGCATGGGAAAACAGGAACGAGAAGAATACCTATTCTATACTCTGTTCCTTATTTGACTACCTGGTTAAATGAGCACCCAACAAAGAAACCAGAAGATTCTGTATGGGTTAAACCAGACGGCAAGAGATTAAGTTATGGGAGAGTGAGAGACTTATTAAAAGAAATTGCGAAGAGAGCTAAGATTAATAAAAAAGTAAATCCGCATAATTTCCGCCATTCCAGAGCAAGTGCCTATTCTGATAGACTTACCGACCGAACAATGATGGAATATTTCGGTTGGAAAAAATCAGATACAATTAGCATTTATAGCCATTTAAACGGAAAACAAATAGAAAATTCAATACTAGAAGCAAATGGAATTATTCCAGACGAGAACAAAGAAACTGAATTAAAACCCAGGATATGCAAAAGATGCAATAAGGCAAATGAGGTTACTGCATTATATTGTAATTGTGGTTATCCTTTGAATGAAAAAATTATTGAAGAAATGCAAATAAAAGCAGTAGAAAGAGAAAGTGCAGATTTGTTTATGGACCAACTTATGAAAGACCCTGAAGTATCAGAATTATTAAAGAAAAAACTAAAAATAAAGAGTATAAGTGAGAGTATAAGTACTTCTTTGCCGACGGTAAAATCGGAGCGTTAAGTTATTGGGAAACATACCCTGTTGAATTTATATAGTTCAAATAATATATTCTTCTAAGAAAAAAGGTTAGTTGGTTCTAATAAATTATTATTTTTGTTTTTAGTTAGAGCCATCTTTAATATAAAATGGATAAAGAAATACAAAAAAATACATTGAAAGAAAATCCCTATTGGGTTAAGCAGGTTATAGAGATAATTAAGATAAAGGAGCAGGAAGAAAATGAAAAGAAAAATAAAAAAGACAAGGATTAAACCTTATGGTTTGTATGGTGCAATGCTTAAAAGATTGGCTAATTTAGAAACAAATGTCAAGGGATTAAAGGATAATGAAACTATAACTAACTCGCATATAAATCAGAGACTTTGTAGAAATCTTTCTATAAATAGACATGAGCTAAAAGAACTACTTAGACAATTAAGAGATGAAGGACTTATTGAAATGAATAATCATGGAATTAGATTAAATTTTGAACTTGAAGAAGATGGAAATAACTAATGAGCAGATTTTTAAAAAGTTAGAAGAGCACGATTTTATATTGAATAATATATATTCTTCTGTTATCTTTCTATTAAGACTTCGTAATACAAATAAATTTGAGAAACTTGAACAACATCTAAGAATATGTAAATCTGCAGATGTGACTGCCGTAAGAAATTTACTAGGTGTTTCGCACCCATGGGCATTAGAAATAATGAAAAAGTTGTCTAACCAAAATAAATACTTCAAATTTGTTCCAGGAGATAAACATAGACAGATGTCTTCAAAAATTATATTTCTAGCTAGAGAAGAATTTAATTCTAGGATTGAAGAGGTAAATAAGCTAGTGGATAGTCGTGGGGAATTAACTATCTCGGGGGCTGCACAACATTTAGGTTTGTCCTTACTGACACATCTGGAATATATATCTGAAATTTTTAGGATTATTTCACAAGATAAAGAAAAATATGAATACTTGAATGAGAATAAATTAGTCCGAGTGGGCTATTAACAATACTTATTTCTAGGAGGGTAGGTAAGATATTGAATACTATAATTAATTTGACTTAATTAATATAATTAATAATAGTTCTAATTCTATATCTATCTATACTATTAACAAGTATTAATAATGCTTTCTTACAAATCGTCTTTCTGGTAACTTTGGAATCTCTTTTATTGTGGGTTTAGGTTTATCTTTGAAACATTTTTCTTTATGGTTTTCTGCGGTAGATAACTGACAAATTGATACCTGGATTGTTGAAGGAAAAGAAGATTTGAATTGATTTAATTTTTCTAAATTTCTTGTTTGTTGTAAGTTTCCAGAGCTCTCCTCAATCTCATATGCCTGCACCTCTGCCCCTGATTCAAATGTCTCTTTTTTGAATCCAACCACATCAATCAACCCCCAAGAATTTTCTTTATGTAGCCATATAGGATAGTTCTTTTTGACCTTCCAGTTCAGACTTCTGCTTTGAATTTCTCTTGCAATTTCTTCAATTTTTTGTTCGTGGGGTTTGCTTGGCATTTTAGTTTTTGTAATCCATTTTATTTAAAATCCAGAGAGCTTTACTCAACTTTTTTGGAGTAATTTTTATCTTTAATTTTATTAGAGGTATGTGTCCTTTTAACAGAATTATTTCTTTTTCTTTCTTGATTGCTCCACGATTTTCAAGATGTTCGGCTGCTTTGTAAATGCTTTTAGGTTTAAGCCCTGTCCACTTACTTATTGAAGCTACATCTACGCAATTTCCAGGATAATCATGCACCATCTCTAAAACTTTTTCTTGATTATTCATTTTACCATTTCTCTTAATTAGGAGAAACTAGGAGTTAATAAGGAACTGTTATGTATAGATTTTTATATGTGGTTTTATTATACTTATTATGGAACAGTATCTAAACGAACTACAAACAAGAAAGACAAAAATAGATGTTTACCTTAAAGAACAAGGGTGGGATGTTGAAGATACTTCTAAGGTAAGAGTAGAGATAGACACCAAGCAATCTGATTTTAAAAATAGAAAATACCTTCCTGTTGATGAGACCTTTAAGAATGATTTGGAAAGCACTTATGCGGACTATCTTTTACTAGATTCTAAGGGAGACCCTTTAGCAATTATTGAAGCAAAAAGAACTTCTAAAGACCCAATAATTGGAAAAAAACAAGCCGAACTTTATGCAGAAGATATATTAAACCAAACTGGAAAACCGGTCTTTATTTTCTTATCAAATGGGGATGAAATGTGGTTCTGGAATTGGAATCACCCTGAACCTTTTGATAGTATGAGAATGGTTAAAGGATTCTATTCTCAAGATGCTTTAGAGAGACTAAGATACCAAAATGAAAACAAAATACCCTTCTCAAAATTAAAAATAAACTCAACAATTATCAATAGAGATTACCAGATTGAAGCAGTAAATAGGGTGCTTGATGGAATCAATAAAGGGAAAAGAGAATTTCTAATTGTTCAAGCAACTGGAAGCGGAAAAACCAGAGTTGCGATGGCACTTATTGACCTGCTAATGCAATCAAAAAAGGTTCAGAAAGTTTTATTTTTAGCAGACAGAAAAGCATTAAGAGACCAAGCTTATAACGAAGGATTCAAAGTATTTTTTCCAAGCGAATCTAAACAGAAAATCTATACTGGAAGCTTAGACCGAACAAAAAGATTGTATGCTTCTACTATTCAAACATTTATGGAATGTTATCAGGAATTTTCACCAGGAGATTTTGATTTAATAATTTCTGATGAAGCTCATCGTTCAATCTATAACAAATGGAAAGATGTTTTTACTTATTTTGATGCGATTAAAATTGGATTAACTGCAACGCCTGCAGATTTAGTTGATAGGGATACATTTAGATTTTTTAAGTGTGAAGATGGACCTACTTCCTTATATGAATTTGATGATGCGGTAGCTGAAGGTTGGTTGGTTCCTTTTAGAGTTCATAGCTCTCAAACCCACTTTCAAATAGAGGGAATAAGACCAAAGGATGTTCCTCAAAAGATTAAAGATGAACTTGCGGAAAAAATGGGAGTTGAGGAAGAAGAATTGAATTTTGAAGGAACCGATATTGAAAGAAAGGTTATAGTTAAGGGAACCAATGAAGCAATAGTTAAGGAATTTTATGATAATTGTATTTGGGATAAATCTGGAACACTACCAGCAAAAACAATATTCTTTGCTGTTTCAAAGCAACATGCAAAAAGATTATGGGAAGCATTTAATGAACTCTATCCAGAATATAAGACAAAGCTGGCTGCAATTATAGTTTCAGAAGATTCAAGAGCACAACAATTACTAAATGATTTTAAGAAAGAATCAATGCCGAGAATTGCAATATCTGTAGACATGCTTGATACTGGTGTTGATATTCCTGAAGTATGCAATTTAGTTTTTGCAAAACCAGTATTTTCAAAAATAAAGTTTTGGCAGATGATTGGTCGTGGAACTAGAAACGATGAAACATGCAAGAAAAAGGATTGGTTACCTGGAGGAAAAAAAGAAAACTTCTTAATATTTGATTGCTGGAATAATTTTGATTGGTTTAATATTCACCCAAAGGGAAGAGAACCCAGTTCAAGTCTTGCTCTCCCTTCAAGAATTTTCTTAGAAAGATTAAAACAATACAAAATATTAATGACTAAAGAAGAAGGCGGCGAAGTATTAGCCAGAATTAAATCAGATATTGATTCATTACCCAAAAAATCTGTTTCAATTAGGGAACGAAGAGCAGAAATTGACTTGGCGTTATCAGATAAACTTTGGAAAAATATTGGTATTGATGCATTTGAATTTTTAAAAACTAAGATAACTCCATTAATGAGATTCAAAACTAATGTCAATATCAACATTGAATCATTCACATTGAAAATTGAGAGATTGGGTTTGGCTATATTAACGAAAAATAAAGAAGAGATAGACAGACTTTCTGTTGATATTGTTGAAGATATAAACTGCTTGCCTAGAACTATAAACGAGGTTAAGAAGAAAAATGAGCTCTTAGACAAAATTTCTGAAGCATCTTTTTGGAGTAAAATTAGCTATCAAGATTATTTAACCTTGTTAAAACAGATAGCCCCATTAATGAGGTACAAGCGTTCTGAACCAATTCCAAAAATTCCTTTAGATATTGGAGATGTTGTGCAGCTAAGGAGATTGATTGAATATGGACCTGCAACAAATCCAAAACAGGAATATGTTAAAGTTTACAAAGAAAGAGTTGAAAAAAGAATTAAAGAGATTGCTTTGAAACATCCAACAATAATAAAGATAAAGAAAGACTTAGTAATCTCTGATGAAGATATTAAAAAATTAGAAGACACACTCAATAGTCCTGAACTATACATCACTGAAGAAACCTTAAGGAAAACTTATAACCATCCTAGAGGAACTTTAACTCAGTTCATAAAAGCTATAATTGGACTATATTCTTTCCCTGAACCTAAGAAAATCATTGAAGAAGCATTTAAGACATATATGATAGAAAGGAGCGACTTAAAACCAGACCAGATAAGATTCTTGATAACCTTGAAGAGCGTCTTTATCTCTAAGAAGCATATTGAATTGGAAGATTTATATGATGCCCCATTTACGAATATTGGAAAAGCTCCAAGACCCTTATTTAACGATAAACAGCTTAAAGAGATAGTATTGCTATGCCAGAAGATAGAGAAGGATATGTAGATAAGTGCTTACTATGTAAGCAAAAGGTGTATACACCATAAACTATTTAAATAGGGCACTCTTGGGTTCTGTATGGTTACAAATAAAAAAATTGTTTCAACAAGAATTAGCGAAGAGAATTTCAGAGCAGTTCAAATTATCTGTGAAAGAGAAAAAATGAATACCTATGACTTTTTATCAGGGCTTATAGCCAAGGAAGCTAATAAGGTTACAGGGAAAGCTATAACTTCTTTTCCCAATTTTGGAGAGAATAACTTTGAATATGACCCTGAATCTGATTCTTTCATCTGGGCTATTCATACAGGTGCAGAAAGTCCCATTATTATCTCAAGTAAACTAAGCCCCCATTTTATAGAGAACGTTTTTAATTCTATGAAGAGTGGTTTAGATAAGAGGGCAAAGTTCCTGAAAATGCTAAAGAAAAATAAAACCTATGTTCCAGAATCAATAATAAGGTTCAAGGAGAAATAAAATGTTAAAGCAAGAACTCAAATCACAAATTAACAAACTATGGGATAAGTTTTGGAGCGGAGGAATCTCCAATCCTCTAACAGCCATTGAACAAATGTCGTATATCTTTTTTATGAAAAGGATTGAAGACCTGGATAATAGAAATAAAGATTTAGCCGATGCAAGACATGAAAAATACATTTCTGTTTTTGAAGAATATCCAGAATGTAGATGGTCCCACTGGAAACACTTCAGTGCAGATGATATGTTAAGGCATGTCAGAGATGCAGTATTTCCATTTATCAAGAAAATCAAGAGAGGCGAAGACACTTTGTTTGCTGAAAGCATGAAAGACGCAGTTTTCTTAATTCCGAAGGCATCCTTGCTGCAGGAAGCAGTATCTATTATAGACAATATCAACATAAGTGCACAGAATCAAGATGTTCAGGGAGATATTTACGAATATCTACTCAATGAATTAAAAACTTCTGGAAAGAACGGGCAGTTCAGAACACCAAGGCATATGATTAGAATGATTGTTGAACTTGTTAATCCAAAGATAAATGAAAAAGTTGGAGATGTTGCAGCTGGGACTGCTGGATTCTTGATTAATGCCTATGAATATATATTAAAAGAAAATACTTCTCCAGAGCTTTTGGAATACGATGAGGAAGGCGTTGCAAGAAATTTAATTGGAGATAAACTGGATAAGAAACAGCATAATCTCTTGAAAAGAGAAACATTCTTTGGATATGATAATGACACAACAATGGTAAGAATCGCATTAATGAATATGATTCTCCATGGAATAGAACACCCAAATATAAAATATGCAGATACTCTTTCAAAAAACTTTACCCAAAAAGAACAGTTTGAAGTCGTGCTCGGAAATCCACCCTTCACAGGAAGTATTGACAAAAGCGATATAAATGATAATTTTAAGATTCAAACAACAAAGACTGAATTGCTTTTCTTAGAATTATTCTATAATTCTCTCCATACGGGAGGCAGAGCTGGAATTATTGTACCTAATGGGGTTTTATTTGGAAGTTCAAACGCACATAAAGATGTTAGAAAGTTGCTGTTAGAAAAAGCACAGCTAGAGGCAGTTATCTCGTTACCTTCTGGAGTTTTCCAGCCCTATTCAGGCGTAGGAACTGCGGTTCTTATCTTTACTAAGGGAGGCAATACAAAGAAAGTCTGGTTCTATGATATGAAAGCGGATGGATTCACACTTGACCAGAAACGAGAATTTATTGATGGAAAAGGAGACATTCCAGATATTGTTAAGAAATTTAAGACAAAGGCGGACGGAACTAACTGTTTTAGTATTGATTTCAAAACCATTAAAGATAATGATTATAATTTATCAGTTCAAAGGTACAGAGAGGTTGTGCATGAAGAAAAAGAATATGACAAACCGAAAGATATGATAGATAGAGTTACAAAAGAAGAAGAGGAAATTCTTAAAGAGTTGAAGGAATTAAAGGCGAGGTTGTAAATATGGAAAGAGAAACTGCAATAAAAATTCTTATTAGCTCAGTCTTAGGATTGATAGTTGACCAAGCTCTGGATATAACTGGAATAATAAGAGAAGCATTAGAACCTTTGCTTGTTGGTCCTTTTCTTGCTCCAATTAAACCCCTGATTCTCGTATGTTTCTTTGTAGCAGAAATAGCAGGAATATATGGATTCTTACAAAAATTAACTTTATTTGAAAAGTTAGGACTTGACTAAAATGGAAAAGAAACAATTACCAAAAGGTTGGGAGTGGAAAAAGCTAGGGGAGATAACAGAATGTCTTGATAGTAAAAGAGTTCCCCTTAATTCAAAACAAAGAAGTTCAATGATTGGAGCGGTACCCTATTACGGTGCAAATGGAAAAGTGGATTCAATTAATAAATTTATTTTTAATGAAGAACTTTTATTGCTAGCAGAAGATGGTGGAAGTTGGGGAAAGGATGATAGATGTGCATATATTGTTGAAGGAGAATCATGGGTTAATAATCATGCACATGTATTGCGAGTTAAAAGTATAGTACTAATAAAATTTCTTGAAGCATATCTAAATTTAACTGATTTAACCCAATATATTAACGGTACTACTAGGGGGAAACTTAACCAAAGAGATATGAATAATATGGAGGTTCCACTTCCACCGATTCCAATTCAAGAAAAAATTGTAGAATTTCTTGAAAGGGCTGGGACTTTGAAGCAAAGAAGACAAAGAGCAAATGACGAAAGTGATAAAGTTTTACAGTCAGTTTTTTATAATATGTTTGGAAGCGCTTCAAAAAATAAAAATAAATTTATAATTAAGCCGTTAGGAGATGTTTGTGAAATTAAAAGTGGTGGAACACCCTCACGAAACAAAAAAGAATATTGGGAAAATGGAAGTATTCCTTGGTTGGGCTCAACTGTATGTAAAAATGGCATGGTTGAGAATGCTGAAGAGTATATAACTGAAGAAGGTTTACAAAATTCTTCAGCTAGATGGTTTGAAGAACATACCGTTCTAATTGCATTGGTAGGAGCAACAATAGGGAAAACTGCTTTCTTAAATTTAAGGGCAACAACGAATCAAAATATTGCTGGCGTTTTTACAAAAGATAAGAATTTGCTTGACCAAAGATATCTTTTTTATGCATGTCAGAGTTTATATCCCCTTTTTCTTGCACTAAGTAATGATAGTTTCAAAATGGCTAATTTAACATTTATAAGAAATTTAAATATTATGATTCCACCAATCTCTCTTCAAAATAAATTTGTTGAAATAGTTGAAAGAGTTGAAGAAATTAAAAAACATCAAGAAAATTCAACAACTGAAATAGATAACCTCTTTGATGCTTTAATTCAAAAAGCATTTAAAGGAGAACTAGTAAAATGAAATTTAATTTTAAGGAAGCATTCAAAAACACTCCCAAACGAGTTTACTTTTATTCTTTTTTGGCTGTTGTTCTTGCTCTTGTAACTTTATTAGTTTTGAACTATTGTCAGTTTTATGTACATGAGTATGGGCACGCTTCTGCAGCTATACTGTCTACCATGACGAGCCATAATAATTCAGTAACAATTAATTTTACTTATATTGATTATAAAATACCCCTTTCAAATATTAGTTTGAAAGTACCTCAACAAACAATATCAAGATTGCCTAAAATAATGATGATTTATGGAGTTTTGTTTACCATGGTATTTTATGCTCTCGTGTTTATGTCCGTGGCTTATGGGTTATCAAGAATAAAAAGTTTAAAGGAAAACAATAGACTGGCTTATTCTCTTATAGGGGTTCTTGTATTATTGATTCTAAATGATTTTATCTCAAATCTGTTCTGTGGCACTGATGGGCTTAATTTCTCCTGTAGCCCCCTCCTATTCAAGATTATAACTGGTACTTTCATTGTTCTTTTCCTGCTTTGTTTAGGATATTTTTATATGGAATTATTAGTAGTTAACAAATTATCAAAATCAAGTCCGCCTCTCCCAGCGAGGGGCAAGAGAGCTTTAAATAGAACAAAAGCTAAGTAATAATATAATAAATTAACGGAGTACTCGTTTTACTATAAGACGCCCCCACGAGGATTTGAACCTC
>Ga0208375_1004950_pt1 | contig 10138 bp, 8 predicted proteins | sample RifOxyD1_FD_184038 | JGI IMG/M metagenome (GOLD analysis project Ga0208375, IMG submission 184038) | Soil microbial communities from Rifle, Colorado - Rifle Oxygen_injection D1 (SPAdes) | ecosystem: Environmental > Terrestrial > Deep subsurface > Rock core/Sediment | place: Rifle, Colorado...
CCGCATTCGAAGTGATGATGGAAAATGAGTATGGTATATTAGTTGAATCATTAGAAGTTAACTTTCCAAAAGTTCGTATTGAGGGGTAGGGAAAGGAAAGTATAGTCCTATTACATAATACACAATAATAAATATTTGTCAATACTAAACGCTGAGCGTCTAATATAGTATTTTTCTGGAAATATGATGTAGTTTTTTAATAAAAGGACAATGTGGCAAAAATGGGTTTTGTCCTTTTGTGTTTCAGCCCATTTTTGAAAGCTGGTTTGGCAGTATAAAAGCCGATATTTTTAATCAAAGACAAGATTTTCACAAAAAATTCATTATTTTTTCCAAAAAACTCATACAAATAACAATTTTTTCGCGCTAAATAGGACAAAATCATTGTTTTTTGACTGTGGATATCTTTTTTGCATTCTTATTGACAGAAAGTGTAATCTTGTAATCTAGGCCGATGAGGAACGGCGTTCATTATTAGACACTAAACCTTGCGCCAAATATTAACGGTCGGTTGAACGTGGCGCAGGATAAAAATTTGTTCTTTGTTCGAAAAAGTTATTATTAAAATTTAATTCGAGTGGGGGAGAGTGGTTTTAATAATTGTGATTCCCTGCTTTTAAACATAATGAAAAAAATATTAGGAAGCGTCGGAGTACTTGCTCTGGTTGGTGCCTTAGTTTTGGGCGCGACTGGAGCTTTTTTCTCAGACACAGAAACTTCGACTGGAAACACATTTACAGCCGGAGCGATTGATTTAACGATCGACAGTACGGCATCGTATAACGGCCAAACTGTATCAGGATCAACGTGGGAATTAAAAGATTTAGTCCCTGCTTCTGATAAGTTCTTCAACTTCGCTGACATAAAGCCGGGTGACGAAGGAGAAAATACAATTTCTGTGCACGTTTTAAATAACGATGCATGGGTTTGTGCAGAAGTATCCAATTTGACAAATGCTGACAACACCCAAACCGAACCAGAATCTTTGGTTGATGCTAATGCTTTGACTACTGGTGAATTACAACAAACTATGAATTGGAAAGTTTGGAAAGACGATGGTGTTGGTACTGATCCTGTTGGCAAATGCGACAATGTCTGGCAAGAAGGTGAACAAGTTTTGGCTGAAGGACACCCAACAAACGGTGTTTTGCCTCTTTTTGATTCAAATACCGGCGCTGGTCCACTGAAAGGTGACAGCGTTTCTTGTTTAGGTGTTGCATGGTCACTTCCTGCAGAATCAGGAAATGAGACCCAAACAGATAGCATGACTGGTGATATTGGCTTTACTGTCGTTCAGTCAAGGAATAATGATCGTTTTGTTTGTGGACAATCTCAAGAGCCAGAAATGGGAACAATCAATTTGGAGAACAAGAATAGTGATTGGCAGGTAATGAACGACGATACTTTTGGAACAATAAATTACAGCGTTAATGACTCAACATTCCATGGGACAGTTGTTGGACAAGGTTTAGTTCCAAGTGCTTATTACCAAATTACTTTGAACGGCCCTGGCTCATGTACTGCAACAGACGACAATTTAGCTACCTTCGGTGCAAACCTATTCCAGAGCGGTTATTGGAACAATTGGGCACCTAGTTTGTCACCAACTTGTGTTGGTAATCCGGGTGAAGGTCTCTATAATATGAATTTAGTCAACAACGATTACACCGTTCAGGCTGATGGTAGTGGAAATATAAATTATCCATTCAATTTAGATTTGCCTAATGGAAATTATACCGGTGTAAAAGTTCTGGTTAAGAAAATTCTATGGCCATTTGTATCTCCTTGGACAGACCCGGCTACGGTTCACACGACAAACTTGTTTGAAACAGCATCCATTAACTTCACAGTAAACTAATTACTAATCGAATAAAACCTTATGAAAAAAATATTATTAAGCTTAGGAACGCTGGTTGTGGTGGGAGCAGTAGTTGCCGGTGCAACGATGGCGTTCTACAATGACACCGAGACATCAAACGGCAACATCTTCGTAGCCGGTTCCATTGATCTCAAAGTGGATCATTTGGCACAGACCTACAACGGCGATGATTGCGAAACATGTAGTTTGACGATTTACAGTGATGCTGGTAATACGCAAGTTGTTGCCAAAAGCGCAAATGCTGTTGATCCAACCACTCTTCCACATACTGCTGTGTTAGTTATTCCAACTTCTATAACTACCCAATATTGGACGACTCACCCGACGGCAAAATGGATTTGGGCAACCGATCCAACAGCAGTTGGCGATGATGGCACGCTCGGCAATGTAACCTACACTTTTGAACGCAAGTTTGACTGGTGGGGCAATGCAGTCAGTGTTACTTTGCAGATGGATGTCGCGGCTGATAACCAATACCAGTTATTGCTTAACGGCACATCTATAGCGACGGGCGTTGGTAGTGCTCAATACACAACACTTGACCCAGTTGCACAGAGCGCGTTTTTGGCCCAAGTTCAACCGGGTGAAAACACACTTAGGTTTATTGTAACTAATTTAGCCCAAGATCCTGCACATAACACTCCTCTCTATAACCCGGGCGGCCTGCTTTACTACCTCACTGTTACTCGCGACCCAGCGGATTGCGATGCAAATTCAGCATTCCAACAAGCTTGCCGACTTTGGACAGAAAAAGATTTGACTGATGGTGACACATTCTTTAACTTTGGCGATATTAAACCAGCAGATTGGGGCACAAACTTGATTTCACTTCATGTGTCTTCAAACGATGCTTATGCATGTCTTTTCCCGACCGGTATTGTCGATGGAGAGAATACACGTATAGAACCAGAAACTACTGCAGGTGATACAACCCCACTTCAACCAGATGGCGAACTTTCACAGTTCATCAAAATGTTCGCATGGGTTGATGATGGAGATGGCATATACCAGGGTGGTACAGGAGAGCCAATCGTAATACCTGTGAATACTCCTTTCAACCAAATAAGCAGCTCAATGATCGCAATGAATCTTCCAAGTGGAGGTACTAATTACATTGGTCTAGCTTGGTGCGTTGGTACACAGACATTAGTTGGTACAACTGTTGGATGTTCTGGCAGTGCTAGTGGTATTGACCAAGCACAAACAGATAGCGTTACTGCCTCTCTAACTGCATATGCAGTTCAGCAGAGGAATAACGAAAACTTCAGCTGTGCAAATGTTCAGCTTCCTAACTAATCTTAGCAGTTCTTTGGATTGAGTTTCGGCAAATCCCACCTTTGAATTCGGGTGGGAGAGCCGGGGCTTAATCAGTTCCCTGTTTTCCCTCTCCTGAACAAGGGGAGGGTAGGGTGGGGTGAATTATGAAAAAACTCTACACAATTGGATACTTTGCTTTCGTGGCGATCGTGGTATTTATCGCTCTCATTCTGCTCGGCGGCATTCTGCCCATTCCCGGCAAATTGGAAATAAAAATTGTGCAATCAGGTTCTATGGAGCCGACAATAAAAACCGGAGCGCTTGTGGTTATAAAGCCGGAGAGTTCTTACAAAGTGGGGGACATCATTACTTTCGGCAAAGACACCAAAACGGAAGTGCCGACTACGCACCGGATTATCGGGGATAAGGTGATAGATGGCGTTTTGATTTATACTACTAAAGGCGATGCTAACGAAGACAAAGACACGAGGGAGGTTAGAAAAGATGAAATAATAGGCAAGACCATTTTCTCGGTTCCCTATCTCGGCTACATTATGGATTTTGCCAAAAAGCCACTGGGCTTCATTCTACTCGTAGGCCTGCCGGCGCTCTACATTGTTTATGACGAAGTAGCAAAAATAGTGGCGGAAGTGAAAAAGTTGAGGAAAAAGAATGAAAGTAATATTGAAGAAAATGTATAAAATAACATTAAAAAAATTTGCGACAGTAGCGCTTCTCTTAACTTTGAACGCGGGCTTTTTGAATATTTCTATCACTAACGCTTTTTATAACGATACTGAAAGTTCTACTGGAAACGATTTTGCCGCTGGCGCTCTTGATTTTGTTTTGACTGACAGCGGATTCGATCCTGTGGCGGCCGCTTTGAATTTTGAATCTGGCACTACTACCCAAAAAACCGTTGGCATGGCTCTTGAACCGGAAAGCAATCCTATAAAATATAAAGCCAGTACCAAAAATGCGAGTGGCGACGTTTCTTTTTGCCAAGGTATTCACTTGAACGCCAGTTTAAATAGTGAAAATCAATTTACCGGCAAGCTGACTGATTTTGTTTCTACAGCAACGACCACCATTGGCGACTGGCAATATGATTTTTCTATGCCGGCTGATTCACATTTTTATAACAGTGTTTGCTCGTTTGATTTTGAATATGAAGGCCGCCAAACTCTGCCGCATAACGAATATCCTGACGGCGGATATTATGATATTGAAACCGCTTCCAGCACCATCTACTCTTGGGGTTTTAGAATAAATAAAGTTTATTATGATGTTGAGACATCTGAAAGAGGAATTGAATATGATAATGAATGGGTGGAAATTTATAATCAAACTGATCAATCTTTAGATATCACAAATTGGCAGATTTGTGATAATGGTTCTTCTTGCGATACATTAGCAAGTACTAGCCCTATCATGATTCCTGCAAAAGGTTTTGCTGTGATTACAGCCGCAAGCAGTACGTGGAATTATTGGGAATTAGCAGATAATGTTGTGCCAATTGTTCTTGAAGAAAGAATTGGTAATGGACTTTCAAATGATGGCGACAGGTTGATTTTAAAAAGACCAGACGGGGCCATAATGGACGAGATGAACTGGGGTACAGATATAGAAGTTTGGAACCCTGCTGCTACCGACGTACCGGAAGGCCATACTCTAGCTAGAAAACCAAATGGTTATGATACAAACCAAGCCAGCGACTTTGTGGATCTGGCGCCGCCGATTGTAAACCTAACCAGCCCCGATCAGAGCGGCTCTTTGACCTGGTACTGGACTTACAATTACAATATTACTTGGACAGCAACAAATCAAAATGGGGGACCAGACAGCGATTTGAAAATTGATTTGTCATACATAATAGATAGAGACGCTTCAAGCACAGTAACTCCTCAAGATGAAAGTGTTGTTATTGCAAAAGGCCTGCCAAACACCGGCATATACAATTGGACGGTGCCGAGCGGATTTATAGGATATATTTGGCTGAAAATTGCCGCTTTTGGACCGGAAAATCCAATGCTCAATTCGCAAATGACAAGCGGCAAGATTTGGGATCCGTATCCGTTGGAAATGATATTGACTGATCCTTTGACCGTTTTGGAAGGCCTCTTGGATTCTATGAACGCGACCAGCACCGCGGAAATTGTGCCGGAGACAGAATCGGCCACAACTACAACTGAGCTTATTTCAGCGGGTCAAGTTATCGAAATCGCTCCTATCATAGAAACAGCGACAACCACCGAAGAAATTATGCCTATAGTTGAGATAGCAACTACCACAGAAGAAATCATACCAACGGCTACCACTACCGAAGAAATCATTCCTGAAATAATCCCGGAAATTATTGTAGAACCGGTAGTTCTACCTGAACCGGAAATAATACCAGAAGTTTCTGAAGCCCCTTCCCCTTCGCAAGGGGAAGGGGTTGGGGATGAGGTCGTAAGTGAACCTGTTATAATGCCTCCCGAACCAGCCATTATAGAAGAAACAATACCAACCGAATAAAATATATGAAAAAACTTTTAATTCCAATTTTATTTTTAATTCCTCTCTCGACTTTTGCGGAGCCGGCGCCTTTGGTTGTTGTATTTGAACAAACCCCGCTGTTTAATGGAGCCAATATAGTGCCTGGAGATGGAGTAAGCAGAACCGTGCAAGTTACCAACAATAGCGGCGCAACTCAAACTATCATCACTTCTGCTGCAAATTTCGCGCCGTGCGGCAGCGACTGTTTGGCAGATGCCCTGACTCTTACTATCACAAACAGCAGCAGTTCGTATTTTGCCGGCACTATGAATGATTTTTATGGCGCGGGAGAGGTTGAACTCGGCACGCTCGCAAACGGAGAGACCAAAACTTTCACTTACACTGTTTTATTTCCTGGAGATGCTGGCAACAATTTCCAAAACCAATCAACTTCGTTTGATCTGGTAGTTGGGTTCAAAGGCGGGCAGACGATTCCCGATAATCCGCTTATTGCCGTCTCTGGCGGGAGTGGCGGTTCCGGAGGCAGCAGACATCTCTTGTATATATTTAATGAGAGGAACGAAACTCCAAAGCCGGAAACCACATCACTCAATGTTTACTGGAGCACCAACATTCCGGCCACCAGTCAGGTGATTTACGGGCCGGCCGGCGTTGATTATGTTTTGGATTTGGAAAATCTGCCGTACCTCGGATATCCATTTGGTACAGATGAGACATCTATAAAAGTGGTTGATCATACCATGATGATAACCGGTTTGACTCCCGGACAAACTTACAAATACCGAGTGGTCTCACGCGCTTCACCACCCACCGTTAGCTACGAATACCAATTTACCGTACCAACCGCTGGCCAAAGTGAGGCGGCAGGAGGCTCTCTGGGGCTCTCTAGCGGCCAAGGTGGCGGCAATATCTTCGGCGCTGATTCGGAAGACAATGGAGCTACTTCGACGGAAGGGGAAGTGGCAGGAGCATTTGATGGCAGCCAGTTGGCGGCGGCATTTGCTAGCGGCTGGGGTTTCTTGTCATCCTCCTGGTGGCTTTGGATTTTGCTCATACTTTTGGCCGCTTACCTTTTTTGGAGATTTGTTCTAAAATCAAGGGATGGTGAAGTTTAAGGAAATTATGAAGCTGAAAATTGCAATTGCTTGTCTGGCTGTTTTGATTGTTTTGATAAGTGTCATTCCGTCTTTCAGAACCAGTGTTCTGAACTCTCTCTCGGCTATTTATGCTTCGGTTTTGGTAAGTCTTACCAATCAAAACAGGGCGGCAGCCAACATAGCGGAACTAAAAATAAATCCACTTTTGGAAAAAGCGGCTCAAATGAAAGCGGACGATATGGCAAGCAAAAGTTATTTTGCCCACAACACTCCGGAGGGCAAAACGCCGTGGTATTTTGTGGAACAGGCGGGATATAAATATATTTACGCTGGAGAAAACTTGGCGGTAAATTTTGAAAACAGCGAAGACGTGGAAACCGCTTGGATGAATTCCCGCGGCCACTTTTTGAATATCATGAATCCCAAATTCACCGAAATCGGCATCGCCACTTCTACCGGCATTTACAAAGGCCGCACCGCCGTTTTTGTAGTCCAGATGTTCGGGGCTCCTGTTAAATAAAAAACAGTACAACAAAAGTCCAAAAAAGATATACTAAACGCTCAGCGTCTAATATAGATTTTTTATAAAAATATGTTGCTATTTCATCCTCTGTAGTTCCAAATAAATATCTTCCACTGCTTTGACGGCGTCGCCGGCGGCAATGTTGTTTTGATGATAGAGGGTGTCGGTGCAATCGCCAGCCGCCCAGAGGCCTTCCAAACTGGAGCGCTGGGTTTTGTGGTCAATTTTGACGCGCTTGAACTCGTCCATTTCAACAGGCGTATTTTCCAAAAACGCAGTGGCTGGCGTGTGGCCGATTTCCACAAATATGCCGTCAGTTTCAATTTCAATATTATCAACAAAAGGCGCAGTCCTCTGGTAAACCAAAGAAGTTACAAATTTATCACCTTTTATTTCAACAGGAAAAGCATTGTCCAACGCTTTCATTTTGGGATTGGCCAAAACTTTTTCTACTGTCACCGGATCGGCTCTAAATTCGCCGCGGCTGATCAAAGTTACACTTTTGCAATAGGCGAGCAGTTGGGCGGCTGATTCAAATCCGGCATTGCCGCCGCCCACTACTACCACATCTTTATCGGCAAAAAACGGCCCGTCGCAAGAAGCGCAGTAAGTGATGCCTTTGCCTTCAAATTCTCTAGCGCCTGGCATGTCCAGTTTTTTACGCGAGCTGCCGGTAGCCACCAAAACGGTTTTGGTTTTATATTCGCCTTTGTTTGTTGTCACCGTAAACTCGTTGCCGGTTTTTTGAATTTCACTTACCCTTTCGCCTTCTTTGATATCTATAAAATCTTTACCGTAAAATTTGACATGCTCTTTCAGATTTTTGGCCAAGTCCATGCCGGAAATAGCAATAGTGCCTATCCAGTTTTGGATTTCGTTTGATTCAACGCTCTGGCCGCCAAAGGACTCGGCAATGAGCGCTGTTTTTATTTGTTTGCGCGCCGCGTATACGCCAGCCGCTGCCCCCGCCGGCCCCCCGCCGATAATTATAAGTTCGTACATGAGGGGTATTATACTATTTTAGTTTGGATCTTCGCAAGAACGCCGGTACCGAGCCCCATTCATCGTCATCGTCTAAAATAACGTTTTGTTTTTTTTCTTCCTGCTCTTCTTCCTTTTTTTCTTCTCTTCCATCTTTTCTAAATACAGTATTGAAAATTTTGCCTTTAGCCGCTTCGCCTTCTTTGCCGGCAAAGAGGATATTGTTTTTCATATAATTTTCCGGAAAGCCGGAAGCGATGACGGTTATCTTGACCTCGCCTTTTTTCAGCTTGTCGTCTCGCACAGTACCGAAAATAATTTTGGCGTTCGGGTCTACTGATTCGGTAATAAGTTTGGCGGCATCGTGTATTTCAAACATGGTGAGGTCATCTCCTCCAGCGATAGAGAAGAGCACACCCTTGGCGCCATTGATAGAAACTTCCAGAAGCGGGGAATTGATGGCCAGCTTGGCTGCTTCCTCAGCTCTCTTTTCTCCGCTAGCCCTTCCGATACCCATAAGTGCTCCGCCGGCGCCTTCCATGATGGCTCTGATGTCGGCAAAATCTATGTTGATGGTGCCCGGAGTAGTGATCAGGTCCGAGATGCCTTCAACCGCTTGTTTCAAAATATCATCGCACATGGCGAAGGCGTTTTTGGCCGAAGTTTCTTTATTGATAGTAGCGAGCAATCTGTCGTTTGGTATGACGATAAGCGCGTCAACCGACTGGCGCAAATCTTCCAGGCCGGTTTCTGCAATTTGCATTCTCTGGTTGCCTTCAAATGAAAAAGGTTTGGTAACTACTCCAACAGTGAGAGCGCCAAGTTCTCTGGCAGTGCGGGCAATGACAGGCGCTGCGCCAGTGCCAGTGCCGCCACCAAGTCCATAAGCAATAAATACCATATCCGATCCTTTCAAAGCCTCTTGAATTTCTTCCTTCGTTTCTTCAACCGCTCGTCTGCCTAGTTCCGGATTCATGCCGGTGCCTAACCCTCTGGTCAAATTTTTGCCGATGTGTATTTTTCTTTTGGCCTCCGAATGATGCAAGTCCTGAGCGTCAGTATTGACAGCCACAAAATCAACTCCCCTGACCTTGGAATAAATCATGTGATTTATGGCGTTTTTGCCAGAACCGCCCACTCCTATCACTTTTATTCTGGCGAAAGCTTCTATTTCTGGTTTTATTTGAGGCATAGGCATATGCTACCAAAAAAGCTTTGAAATTACAAAACTTGTTAAAAATTATACCTATGTTCTAAATTTACGGCAAAAATTGCTTTAGTACTTGCCACAGACTTTTAAATAGATTTTGGCTGTGTTTTTTGAGGCCGAGTCCTTCTTCGTCCGGCAAATTGCCGATGACGCACAATCCGTAAGCCACCGACCAGGAAGAATTTTTTATTTGGAACTTGCCTGCCTTGTTGGGAGAAAGGCCATCTCCGATATTTAAAGAAGCGATGCGGGCTGGCAGGCGCAAGTAGCTGCGAGCCAAGTCTTCAATCAAGCCAACCGAAGAAGATCCGCCAGTGATGATGATGCCGGCTGGCAAAAGTCCCGAGCGGTCTATTTTTTTCAGGTGCACTTCTATCAAGTCAAAAATATCTCCCAAACGGGCGGAAACTATTTCTTCCAATTTTTTCTTTGAATAACTGGTGGCGGTAATGCCACCGAGTTTGATGGACTCGGCTTCCTCCAAAGAAATTTTTAATCCGAGCGCAATGTCGTTGGTGATATCGCTGCCGCCCAAACCAAAAACTTCCAAAGAAATAGGTATATTATTTTCAAAAACCACAATGGAAACGGTTTCGGCTCCGATATTGGCCAAGACGCAGCCAGCAATCTTTTGGCTTTTAGAAAGAGTTACAAACGAGGCGGCGATGGGGGAAGCGACCACGTCAATCACT
>Ga0208375_1004952_pt1 | contig 10136 bp, 17 predicted proteins | sample RifOxyD1_FD_184038 | JGI IMG/M metagenome (GOLD analysis project Ga0208375, IMG submission 184038) | Soil microbial communities from Rifle, Colorado - Rifle Oxygen_injection D1 (SPAdes) | ecosystem: Environmental > Terrestrial > Deep subsurface > Rock core/Sediment | place: Rifle, Colorado...
ACTAACTAGAATAGAGGCGTGTAAAGGCGGTGGAGCATTATATAATGTAAATAATGTTGCGGAGCATATAATTTGGCTTTGTGACGTAATGAAATATGTTTTCGATGGTGGCTTTCCAGAAGAAATTTATTTTAAAACAATTGAATAACATGAAACAAATTAAACTAAACGAAGAAATAAGCACTATGAAATGCGCTGAATGCCCAGAAGACGTAGTAATGTTCAATTATAATATGATTTGTGTATCAAAAAAAACAATCAAAAAAGTTGAAGAAAATCTAATTGATTTTGAAAAAGAAATTCCTTTAACAAGAAAAGGTGAAATTAATTGGAATAAAATCAAATCTAGAACTCCATTTACAGCTACGATAAACAACACTTTTGTTACTGGTAAAATACAGAAACAAGATGGATATATTTATCTTTGTCAAGACAGAATTCGTGGGTGCAGTTGTGTTGATAAATTGGGCTATAAACATTCTTGGTTAATTGAGGACGGCAGTCTCATAGATTTAAGGTGTAACCATACTGTTATATATGCATTTAAAAAAACACGCAGAAGAAAACAATACATTTTTTTTAGTAACATTAAGATTCATGGATTTGTTCTAAATATTTTTCAAGGACATATTAAAGTCGGTTGTCAAAGTATACCCAATTACAAAGTAAGAGAATTAGCAAATACAATAAAATAAAACATTATGAAAACAATTAAACTTAATTCAGAAATTTCTCTTAAGAACATTACTGATGTAGATGTAGAATTTGAATTTTGCTATAACCAATATACAGTTGCTAAAAGTTTGGTAAAAACGGTATTAGGGAAACTAAAAGACTTTCATAAGTCAATTCCCTTAAATAAAAATGGAGAAATTTGTTGGTCAAAAGTTAAGGTAGGAACCCCATTTGCTGCATGTATAGATAGTGATTTAATAAAGGGAAAAATTCAAAAAGAAAATGGTATTATTTATCTCTGTCAAAATGAAAAAAATGGCAGTAGCTGTAATGATAGACTTGGCTATAAATATGCGTGGGCAATTGAAGATGGTCGTCTAATATATATGGCATCTGAAAGTGTAAATCTTATTTCATTAGGAGAAGCTTCTAAACCGAAATCATATGTTGGGGGGAAAATTAATAAATTTTCAATTGATATACATAACGGTTTTGTTAGAATTGGGTGTCAAGGCGTGTCAAATGCTAAAATAAGAGAATTAGCAAAAATAATACAAAACAAAAAATAAATATTTTATTATGAAAAAAATTAGAATTAGTTCAGAAATTTCATTAGAAAAAATAAATAAAAATAACATAGCTTTTTCCCATAGTAGAAAAACTCATCTTATTACAAAGAATTTTATTAAAAAATTAGCTACACGACTTGTGGAGTTTGACAAATCAATTCCTGTGAAAAAAAACGGAGAGGTTAACTGGAGCAAAGTTAAGTCTGGTACTCCATTTGTTGCTCAAATAAACGGGATGATGGCAATTGGAAAAATTCAAAAAGAAAAAAGAATTTCAGAAAAAGAGGATGAAACAATTTATCTTTGTCAAAATAAACAAGATGGGTCTTCTTGTTATAATAAATTGGGCTATAAATCTTCATGGACTATTGGAAACGGAACATTAGATGAAATGGCTTCAAGTTATGTAAATTTAATTTCCTTTAAAGATGGACATGATTCAAAAAAAGACAATAAACGCAAGACAATAGGTAAGCTTGGCGGCTTTTACTCATACATAAACAATGGATTTATTGAAGTTGGTTGTCAAGGTATATCGAATTTTAACGTAAGAAAATTGGTTGAACTAATTGATTTATCTGAAGAAAAAACATGTAATTAACTCTAAAAACAAAGTCAAATGATTCATCCACAGCGGAGCTGATGGATGGGCTTGCAATACATTTAAGCTCTTTCGAACAAAAATGATTTACATGCGATGGGGCAATTGACGATGCCCTGCCCGTCAAGCAAGTCTCCTTGCGAGATGGGGTGTTTGCTCCTTCGAGCTATATTTACAGCAGCATTTAAATCTGCGTCATATACCAAACCGTTTTTTGCATAAAAACGGCATCCTTTTCTTAATCCTTCTTTAATTCCAGTGATGCTGTCGATTTGGCTTGTATATGTAGGCGAAACCAAACAAATATGTTTTCCCATATTCTTGGCCTTATAAGTCAAAATTCTTCTGGATTCGAAGATTGGAATTTGACTTATCGCATTTTTATTTTGGTATTTATGTTTCTTTGCTTTTATTCCCTTTAGATTTTCCAAAGCAATGATATTTGCATCTGTTTTTAAAATTTCATTTACAACAAGATGTGTCTGGTTCTTGTTTTTGTTTCTTTCTTTATGCTTTAATTTTTTCAGATGTTTTCTTGCAGATTTTGTTCCTTTGCTCTGTAATTGACTTTTTAAATAACGAAGTTTTCTCTTTTCTTTATTGAACTTTCTGTCGATTATAAGTCTTCCATCTGAACAGGCCGCAACTCGTCTTATTCCCAGGTCAACTCCTAAACATAAAGTTTTCTTTAAAGGTTCCACTGGAGTTGTGTCAAACACCAAAGATATCATTAATTTTCCATTTCTCACATAAATAAGTGGGTCTAAATAATCACATTTGTCCAATAACTGTTGGAGTTTTGGGTATAACATAATCTCAAATTCTTTTCTTCCATCATAAGTGGTTATTCTTATTTTATTCCGTTCTTTAGTCTTGGAATAAATTCTTTTATCTAAACGAAGAGATAAATTTCTTTTTTCAAATGCCTTCTTTATTTTATGTTTGTTTGATTTTATTGCTTTATATATAGATAAAGATTCCTGTTCAGCTTTTATTACAATCTGAGATGGCAATTCTCGATGCTCTTCCCTCGTTTTATAGTAAAATTCTTTATGAAGAATGGTGATAGAATTTAACTGCTTGCTAAATTGTAATTCAGATGCTTTGTTTACCACAACCTTGTGTTCATGCATCATCTGCATGAGTAAACTCATGTCATTTTCATTTTCCGTCCTTAATTCTGCGTTGTAAGTTAGCATTCTTTTTCTAAATCATTTTATATAAATATAAGAAAAAAAAGAAAAATAAACAAATTTTATTGTAACATTTTTAAATATTTTTCGTATAATTGTAAAAATAAAACCTGCTTTATCAGGTAAAAGTAAATTTACTGTGGGAGTTAACAATGATTATGAGTTGTATACATTCTTTTTTCTTTTAAAAGAACAAATTAAATAAAAACATTGTTTTATGCAAAAAATAACGCAAGAAATACTTGATAACAGTATGCCAGTAAAACCATCCTATTTCGGATTAAGAAAATTTGGTAGTTATCTTATTATGTTTGTTATAATTGAAATAGTGGCAATGTCATTTTGCTATTTTCTTAATTATTTTGTTGGTATACATTCGCCAGTTACAATTGAAAATTTTGTTATAACAACGTTTTTAGCTGCAGTAGCCTCTTTAGTGTTTTTGTCAGAAAACGTTTTAATTATTCCAAAATTTGTACTCAAAACTCTTAAGCTTGAGTTTTATGCTGAGTCTCTTAATAGTTATTATAAATTAGAAGAAGAGTATGATAAACAACAAAATTATTTTAGACTTCATGAAGTTTACAAAGACATATTATAATGGAAGAAATCAAATTATTACTTGAAGATTACCAGAGAAGAGTTAGAAAATAAATAGAAATTTATAGAAAGCACAGTATTTTAACTGTGCTTTTTTTGTTTTTTAGATATTTCCCTGCAAAGATGAAATCTTTCATCTTCCTACGAACACTCATTTTCGCAGTAGAGAATACATGAAATAATTCCTTCCATGTTTTGCATTCATGAATATCGTCATATATCTTCTTGGGCAATTCACCCAAACCATTGACAATATTTGACATGCAAAACTCAGGAATTACTTTTGCTCCTCGTATATATTTTATTATTCCTCTTCTGCCGATTTCTATGCTGGCAGCAATTGGGTCAAATGTTTTATAGTTTATATTTCCAATAAAAGATGAATAGGCGGGATTTATCTCAATTCGCTTTATTCCTCTAATATTACAGTATTTGTTAAATAAATTATCTATATAAGTTCTGTTCCATAAATTGTTTATTTTTCTATTTGCAGTTCTATTTCCATGGTCACCATTATTTAGGTTTAATTCTTCCGAAACAAAATATGCACAGTTATAATGAGAAAGTTGCCCAAATAAAAACTTTATTGCAATAGATAATTCATATTTTCTTTTATTTGTTTCTTGCTTGCTTAATTTTGCAAAGTCAAGATATCCTTTGTTGAGAATAATAAATTCACCTTCTGGCGAATCAGAAGTTTTCTCCAAAATGGAATAGCCAATCCCGTCAGGATTCATGTCCACAGATAAGAATCTATTTCTGTTTTTGTTTCGAAGCATATTGTTTTCGAATTCTATATGCGCTTGGCGAATCAGAGATTTTCTTTTTTCCTTGTCTTTTATGTCTTTTATTGATTGGTAAACTGCCTTTTCATCGAACTTGTTGCCATTTATTAAAGCTTCGTCATAAGTTATATAAATCCTTTCAGAAGTTAATTTAATTGTTATTGCACACTGTTTTGCTAAAGCCAATTCTTCTAATTTGCTAAGCAACAGCATATCGCTTTTTTTAAATTTTAACTCAACATTTATTTTTACATCACTTCCTTCATATTTAAATAGAATAAATCCATCAGACAAGCCTTTTAAATTAAAAAAACGATTTCCACTTCTGGATGTTTCTCCATAAAAACAAAGTGGCAATATCCTGCTCTGACGATATTTCTCTATACTTGCCTCTGTGTGATTTTGTAAAAATACCTTCCCTCCAAATATAACATCGTGCTTTAAAGAATGAGTTAGTTTTATTATTGCTTTATTTATTTTTTGTCTTTTATTTGCTAAAGGCTCCTTTTTAAGCTTTGCCCTTAATTCCTCTATAAGTTTTGTCCGCTTGGTTATTGTTGCCTCATTCCTTTTATAGAAACATTCACATTCTTTCACTAAATATTCATATGCTTTTGCCGAAATCTTATATTTGCCCCGAATTTCTTTTATAAAACCTACGTCAATAGTTAAATCCATGTTATTATAGCATTTTCTGAATGCATAAGAATATCGTTGTTGCATTTGCTGCAACATAACTTTATCTTCTTCAGAAACCACTATCTTATAACTCTTTGTTAACATCTTACTTGTTTAACTCTTCTTTTATTGTTTTTACTTTTCCTAATCCTTTTCTCATTCCATATAATCTACAGCAAAAACTTGTTATTACAGATATAAAATCTTTCATTAAATCATCTTCTTCTGTTTTTGATTCATTGACTACAATTATTTCTCTGTCTTGTGTTTTTAATAATGTGGTTATATAATTAAATCCAAATCTAGTTAATCTATCTTTATTCTCTACTAAGATGGTTTTAAAATCTTGGTTTTCTAATATTTTGTTTAAATATTTTCTGTTATCATTCATCCCTGACGCAATTTCTTTAAATTCTTTTTTTATAAAGAAACCATTTGCTATAGCAAATTCCCTTAATCTTTGAATTTGTCGCTCTAAATCATCCTTTTTTGTATATGTAGAAACTCTTGCATACAAAACTACATGCTCATCCCGCTTTACTTTTATTTGAGAATTTACAATAATCGTTCCATTATCCATTTGCTCAGAATTAGGTATCTTTCCTTGCATAAACCAATTCCACGCAGTCCTGTAACATACTCCTTTTAATTTTGCATATTCACTTAATTTCATTTTTTGTCTTTTTTTATTATAAATAGATAAAAAATTTGTTTTTCCATTGTTTTTTAAATAATATTCCTTATTTTTGTATAAATATTTATTAAATGTTTGAAGACTTAAGACCATCACCAAAGAAATTAGAAAGATTGGTACTTTAACTTTGGATAAATTAGAAACAAAAAAAAGACTTGAAACTAAAGCAAGTTGTTATAGAACTTTTATTTCTGAGCTTGATAAAACTTTGAAAACTGTCGGGAAGTTAAGTGGATGTGAATTTGAAGATGGCGCTGGCTATTGTACAAAAAAAGGAAAATGCAATGAAAAACTTAAATTAGATAAAGGTTATGCCTGTAACTTGGCTCTTTAAAACTTTTTAATAAATTTTACGTATAACAAAAAAACTTTTATATGAAACTTAAAATTTCTGGCTCTAGCAAAGAACGATTTGAACAAAATTTAACAAATTTTCTTAATGTAGCAACAATGATTTGCTTAAGAGGTCACATTCCAACTCAATATGACATTGATAATGCTGAAAAACTTGGAGGATGGCATTATCATGAAAAAATAGGTGGAGTTAATAGATTCCAGTTGCTTGGAGCAGCAAACAATGATTGGTTAAATGTCATACAAGAGGGAGGAGAATACTTTGTAATAGTAGAATTTAGCTTTCGATATGATAGTGATTCGAAAAAGAAAGAAAGTATTACAAATTTAATGTTTGCTTTTTTTGATTTTGTTGAACTTGTTTAATAAACATATTGTTATGAGAGATTTTATAAAAGTTACTGCAGAAATTAAATTTGAAAAAGTTAAATTTGTCTCAAAATCACTTAATCGTGGTAGATGTACTAAGTGCGCTGCCACTGAAATGTGTGGGTCTAAATTTGCATGCCCATGCAAAGAGGATGAACAATTAGTTATTGTAGAAATGATAGCTAAAAGAAAAGATTAATGGAATTTCAAATAAAAGAAAGTTTTGGAAAAGATGGTGGAAGTTATTCATATTTCACTGTCAATGGAAACGAAACAATTGACCAGCTTAAAAAAAAGGCTGTAGAAATTGTTTTAAAAGAATGGAAAGAAACAAAAAACTTTTCTTTTATTTTGCATTCACCACAACTCAGTAACCCCACAATAAATGTTGCCGAATATGATAGTGTTAAACATTGCAAAATAAGAAAAGGAATTAAGTTTAAAACTAGATGGAGGTAAAAACATGAAAACAAAATTGCTATTTAACAAAGAAAGCAAGTCTGGCGCTTGGGAAATAACCTTTGACAAAGAAAAAAACAAAGGGTCATTATTTTATTTTGCTAAAGATGGTGATTTTCCCCTACACAAAATTAAAATAAACAGCAAAGATTTTTCTGACCTTAAAGAGTTGTTGATAGAAACTGAGCTTCCAAAAAAACAAAGAATAATTGACACAAGTAGGGGATATACCCGAAAACCAAAGCCAGCAGAAGGATATAAAGTTGAAAGCTATTACTGTGAATGTGGGTGTAAAAAAGGCTATTGGCATTATGTAAAAATTTAAAAATAATATGGAAAATAACGAAGACCATAGAATAGCAGTAGAAGGCGAACCAACTTGTGAAACTTGTGCTTCCTTTAGTGGAACAAAGTGCCTAAGTTGTGACACAACTATTGGAGCAACATTTAAACATAACACTTGCAAATATCATTTAGTTATGACAGAAACCATAAATATCCCAAGAATAATCAAAATAAAAAATCTTAAAAAAAGAGTAGAAACAGGACCTCTGCAATTTAACAACGATTGGCCAGGAACCTTTATAAGAGGAAATAGTTCCTTTTTTTATGCAATGCAACTTGGACATATAAAACAAATGATTGAAAACAAAGAAACACCTGGCTTAATGGAAATGTCAGCACTTGATAGCTTAATTGAGTTATTAGAATCTTCAAAATTATAAATTATGGATAAAAAATTAATTAAAAAATTAGTGAGATTTGTCACCGCAACAATAGTGGTATGTTATTTAATTCATTGTATATTTTTCTTTTTTTACAAATACAGCACACCCTACATATTTAGATTGCGGGAAAGTGGTATCTAAATCACAAGAGGAAACAATTATTAAATATGGGACTCAAACTGAACTATATCTTAATGTGCAATTTAATAAAACAGGATTTAAATCAGTGAACGTTTGCCCAACTGATTATTTTAATTATAAAAAAGGAGATTTGGTGTGCTTTAATCTTAGCCAAGACGTATCTGTTTGGTATCACATAAACTTATTAGCAGGAGTGACGACACTTGTAATACTTGCAGTTATTTTATTTGGATATTTCGTTAATTATTTGTTTACAAATAATTAATAATTTTTTTTACTTTAAACTACAATTATAATTCGCATCAATTGCTTCTTGTAGTTTTTTTGCCATCTCCATTCTTAAATCAGTCTTGTCAACTCCAAGTTGATATAGAGCATCATCAAAGAAGTGATATAGACTTATTGTATTTATAGCATTAATATTAAAATTTGGAAAAAAATCATCATTAACACCATCTTCAATTTCTTCTTTTAACAAAGCTGTTTTATGATATTTTGCAACTTCCTCTTGTATAAATTTTTTTATATCCATAACAAATGTTTTTTATAAATATAAGCAAAAAATGAAATTTATTAATATATTTGAAACATTCTGGAAGATTTTTCGTATAATAAATACAAATTTTAAAAATTATGCATAAAGACAAAATTTCTGAATCAGCACAAACAATCAGAGAAATGATTGATAAAGCGATTGTATCTGGAAAAATAACTAGAAGTGATTATGACAAAATCACTCATATTGCCACAGAAGATAGCAATATTGACCACCAGGAAAAAGTTCTCTTGGCACAACTTCACAGTCTTATTGAAGATAAATCTATTAAATTTGACTTAAAGGCTTCTGTAAAAAAGGTTATAGTTTATTGTGGAGAAACTGTACAAGATAAATGTGGACCACAATTGCACCCAACTGTAGAAGTGAAAAATGCTGAACGACTTGTATTGTCCGATAAAGATGAAGTTGCTTATAGCAATAACACTGATTTTGTTTCTGCTGTAAAATACATTGGGCTAAAACACAAAGTTCCAACAGAATTTTTTCTTAATGGAGTAAGTTGTGGAGACGATATTGAGCCAGTGTTTGAAGATTTTAACAAGGCTTTAGACATGATTAATAAATTGGCATTAACTTAAGAACAAATATCATGGAACAACTTACAAAGGAAGAATTAATAAAGACAGGATTTCAATCAAAGTTTCAATTTGGAACAAGAGTAGAAACACCATGTGGAAAAAGGGGAATTGTAAATTTTTATAGTGAAGATATTGATTTGTGTAGAGTTTATTATGATGATGAAAAAGTAAAATCAATAGAAGTAAAAATTACAGAATGCCGAATACTAAGTATTGACGAAGCTGTAGATGTTTAAATTGAAGAATAAAAATGTACCAAAGAATTCAACCAGTAAGTGAATTACCAGAAGATGCAAAAATATGCGGAGACTCAGCTTTTACGCACTTTTTTACAGTTCAACTGTTTGGTCTTACATATTATATTCCCATAAGAAAAGGCTGTAAAACAGCCATAGAAAAACTGGGAATAAAAAAAATAGAAGATATGGTTCGAGACATTATTCATTCTGTTAAAATGCAAGTAAGAGATGATGTTGCTTCAGATATTCACCAAAACCTAAGACAACAAATTAGTGATGGGTTTGAGAAAATGTACTCGCAGAATTTGTTTGCTGCTATAACAGGAAAAATGGATGAAAAATTGGCATTGACAGAACATAAAGAAAAAGTATATTCTGAAGAAGATATGGAGACCATTATAAAAGCCTTTCATCTTGATGTCAATGGGGGCGTATATAATGCAGCAAAGCTTGAATGGTGCAAAAATTGGATTAAAGAAAATGTTAACAAATAAACCATAAAATGAAACAATTTAAAATTTTTTAATATGAAAGAAAAATTATTAGAATTAGCAAATACTTGTCTTGAAAACTCTGAGTTTTACAGTTGTCATACAGAAAACTCTCCAGAACATATAGCTTTTTATAATTACAATTACCATTATATTGCCGAATTTTGTCACAAAAAGAAAACAGTATTAATTGACTCACAAGATTGTAAAATAAGTTATTCCCAAAAGGAAAAAATTTTAAAAAAAATAAATTTAGAGTATGATTATTATTCAAATAATAATTATTTTAAATTTGAAATTGGGCGCTTATTTTTTTATTTTGATAAAAAACCACCTCTCAGTTTTTGCATTAATGCTGTTGTAAAAAATACAACTGAAAGCATAATTGATTTAAAAGAATCTAAATTTAATATAATTAAGAAT
>Ga0208375_1004954_pt1 | contig 10133 bp, 9 predicted proteins | sample RifOxyD1_FD_184038 | JGI IMG/M metagenome (GOLD analysis project Ga0208375, IMG submission 184038) | Soil microbial communities from Rifle, Colorado - Rifle Oxygen_injection D1 (SPAdes) | ecosystem: Environmental > Terrestrial > Deep subsurface > Rock core/Sediment | place: Rifle, Colorado...
TACCCACGCCCCGCAAGCGATCATAAAGGCCGGTCTCGCGAGTGAGGATAAACGGCTTGCCGAGCCGAATGGCGTCTAAAATCATATTGGGGCTAACATCACCGAGTGACACCAAGATGACGGCGTAAGCCCGGCGAATCTTCTCAATGAACTCTTCGTACGGCGCGTTTTCCAAATCAAGCTGGAGCGAACCATCGCGCAATTTGGTGGTAAAAAAGTTGCGCGCCAAGTTGTCTAAATTCTTCCACACCAACTGGCGTGTCCCGCCGACGAAAACTTTAGCCCCCGGCTCAAGCGAGCTTTCTTTGGGGCCATAATAATTCTCAATAATCACAATCTTATCAAGATTCAATTTGTATGGCTCGGCCCAAATTTGCCGTTGCCAGTTGGTGGTAAATACGACAGTCGAAGCGGCGTGAAGTGCTTGCTTGGTTAATTTGAAAATCTGCTTTTCTTTGGCCGTCCAATTATTCGGCGTGTCTAGATAAAAATTCTTGAGGAGCACCCGTTCCTCGGTCCGCTCCACATAACCTTCCCACAGGAAGTCACCGCCCACCCGGATAATCAACTGCCGCCGGAAAAGCCTCGTTGCATAATAAGCCGGCACTGCGACAGAGAAAGTGTCCAAAGCAATCACGGCCTCGACCTGCGCCACGGCCGGTAATATTTTGAAGAAAAAGAAGAGATGACGCCAAGTAGCCGGCAAGCGCTTTTCCCAACCGTAAGTTTTAACCTTCACTTCATCACCGCCCTCGGTCAAGGCCTCGGCCAAATGCTTGGCATACTGGGCCGGGCCGCCGATAGCCGGCGGATAAATCCCGGTGACAATGAGTATTTTTCGAGCTTTCACTCTATTAGAAAAGCAAAAATTCCCTTAATTTGCAAGGCGATTTTAAAAGTAGTTTTACGACAAAATGGTTTAATGAACCGTCCAATCAGTCAGATTATATTGGTAAGTAGCAATTGGGATTAGTATGATAATGACTAAAATTAATGCTATTGTTCCGTATAAGAGGACTTTTTGGATTTTTTTGTTATCTTTGATTTTAATAAAAACCAATGAAGGAATCAAGGAAAAAAGTATAAAAACTATACTAGTAATGATTGGAGTGTAAAGCATAAGAATCAAGATTACAAAAGACTGCTCGCCTAAAATAGAGCCTCCAAGAAAATTTATTATAGAACCCCAGAAAAATCCAACCAACAAAGTAGTGGCCAGCCAAAATAGGACTGAAAACAAGATTATCTTCAAATAAGGGCGATTAGACACCCCAGTCTTATATTCTACAAAATTAATACTGATTAAAAAGATCAAAGAAAAAATCGCACCAAAAAAACAACCCCCCAGGCAAAGATGGTAGAGTGGGTCCAGATGGGCCTAACCCATTCACAAGATAATCATAAAAAACTACTGAACTTATAAAAAGAAAGAGGACGAAACTGCTTTTCCATCTGAAATGAGACATAAAAAGAAGTTAACTTATTATAGCATGGTATCTACTATTTTTGTTAAACATATACACTGTCAAACTAGCCCTAATCTAAGGTATATTTCCACCCCTCTAAATCTCACAACATTTACGCTATAGCGTATTATGTAGTAAGCTAGATAAATGGAGGAAAAGTCGAAAAAACAGGGAAAAATACCGATAATTAAAAGTCCGACAAGACAAAAAATTATCTTACTTCTGGCGGCTGGCACGGCTTTGGGACTGACTCGTTCATATCGGAAACAACTTCAGATCATCAAGACCTTACCGAGAGAGTGGCGACACGTTGACCGTGCTTATTTATGGCGAGTTATGAGAGAATTTAATCAAGATAAATTGATTGATTGGCAAGAAAACAATGACGGCACAATCTCGGTAGTGTTAACCGAAAAAGGCAAGCAAACAGCCAGCCGGTTTGACCCCGACAACTTATCTATCCCCCAACCCAATCATTGGGATAAAAAATGGCGTGTAATTATCTACGATATCCCTGACAACAAGAAGGCCGCTCGCGATGCCTTACGACGCAAATTATATGAATTGAGTTTCAAGGAATGGCAAAAATCAGTCTTCATTCATCCTTATCCCTGCGACCAACAAATTGATTTTGTGATTGAATTTTTTGATGTCAGGCCTTATGTCCGACGAGGTTTGATGACCAATATCACCAACGAAGCAGAAATAAAATTACATTTCGGTTTAAGATAACCAAGAAACCAAAACTAAAAACTATCCAACCACATAATACGCTATAGCGTATTATGTGGTAAATTGACTATTTTATGATTAGTTGATTGAAAATTGTAGCCATTTGTTGGGCGATTTTGTCCCAGTCGTATTGTTGTTTAACCAGCTCGCGGGCGTGATTAACCACTTGCCAAACTTTTTCCTGATTAGCCGGATCTAAAATAAATTTGATTTGACCGGCAATGCTCTCGGGATTGTCCGGCTCGGCGGCAAAGCCGCTCTCGCCGGGTGAGAGGAAGTCGGGGATCCCACCCACTAGCGTCGCCACCACCGGCACCCCGGCGACCATCGCCTCCAAAAAGGAGTTGCCTAAGCCCTCCGAGCGACTGGGCCGCGCGAACACACTCGCGCGCGATAACTCTTCCGCCACTTGCTTGGGCGATAAATCGCCCAAGAACTTGACTCGCGCATCAAGCGCCAATTCGCCTGCCAAATTTTTAAGTTTAAATTCTTCCGGCCCAGTGCCGGCAATGCGGAGATTAACACTTTCCGGCAACCACTTTAGCGACTTAATCAAATCATCAAGACCGTTTTTATAAACCAGCCGGCTAGCGGTAAAAATGGCCGGCTCAACCGGCAAATTTAACTTTTCTTGCTGGCAACCAAAAGTTTTTAAATCCACGCCATTGGGCACCACCTCTATTTTAGCGGTGGCTCCCATTCGCTTTGCCCATTGAGCAAGATAATGAGAAATAGTTTGAACATAATCTGCTTTAGCAAATAATTGCCGGAAGCGCCGTCCGGCCAACTTCATCTTCCTCTCCACTGTTTTTAAATCATCGCCCTCTTGTAGGGTCAACAATAGCGGAACTTTAGGTAAACTCTTCTTGAGTTGGAGAGCGGCTAAACCACCGTAACTGGCCATGATTGACCAGATTAAATGATAGTTATTGTGCCGATGGAGCCGGCAACCAAATCTCCCACCGGCCATAGCGAGCCAAAGCTTATCAATCCCCCAACCTAAGCCCAAGCGGTAAACTGTTACCCGGCCAATCTGCTCTTTGCTCGGCAGACCGGATTTAATTTTGGCGGTCACCAAATCAAAATCATAATCGCCTAAGCGCTCGGTCAGCTCCTTAACCGCCAATTCCGCCCCGCCAATAAGTGGCAGGTAAGCCGTGCTGTAGATAAGGACGCGCTTTCTCATGGCCCGATTATACCTCAAGAATCTTTTTTAGCACGTCCTCGGGCACTTCGTTTTTGGGCAATGTTTCCGGTTTGGGCAATTCAGATTTAACTTCAATCTTAGATTTTTCTCGAGTGTCTTTAATCACCGCTTCAAGCGCTGCCTTCAAATCCATTTTATGAGACTCGCTGCTAGCTTTCTTTGGCGCGAGTGATGAGAGAGAAATCTTTTTGGTTGACTCGTCGCGCGGCGGCCGAGTCTCCGGTCTTGGCTCTTGTTTGGGGCGCGGTTTTGAATCTGGCCGAGGGTCAAACTTTGGGGCGGAACGACTGTTTCGACCCGGCCGCGGCGGATGTGATTCATGATTAGCTGCTGATGATTGATTAGCCTCAAAATTATGAAGAATCCTAACCATCTCTTCCACCTCCGCCCGTGGCATGGAATAAGTTCGGCGCGAATAATCAATCACCTGCTCGCGGAAGGAGGGGCCAAGCGGCACGATTGGCGGCATGGTCACCGCCGAGAAGGGCGGCGAACCCACGCCATCAATCATCAAAGTGAGATAAACCTGAGCGAAACCGAGATTAACAATGTCTTCCTTGGTAAACGGCGGGAAGAAAATCTTCTCCAGCACCTCGGCATCAAACGGCCCCACCCGGAAGGAAATAGTGGTGCCCACGTTGCCAAAGACGGCTGCCCGCACCTCCTCGGGCATTTGCTCAATGTATTGATGGGCAATCGTCAGCGAGAGCTTGTACTTGCGCGCCTCGGAGAGAATATCGGCAAAGCTCTCATTGGCAAAGCTCTGGAACTCGTCCACATACAGGTAGAAGCTGGGTAGATTTTTTAACACCCCGGCATCAACCTCGGCCCGACTCATGGCCGAGAGATAAAGCTTGGTGATAATCATACTACCCAGCAAGTTGGCATTAGACTCGCCAAGCCGGCCTTTCGATAAGTTAATGATTAAAATCTTCTTCTGGTCCATCACCTCCCGAAAGTTGAAGGTTGATTTGGTCTGACCAATAATATTGCGCACCAGCGGGTTAGAGGTAAATTGACCAATTTTATTTTGGATGGCGGGAATGGCCTCCGCCGCAAAGCGCTCGGTATAACCCGCGTACTCCTTAGTCCAGTACGACTTAACGGAGGGATCTTGAATATTGGCGATAACTTTGTTCCGATAATCCTTCTCGGAGAGCATCTTGTTAATACCAAGCATGGTCGCATCCGGATACTCCAACAAAGCCAGGATGGTATTTTGTAAAATGTACTGCATTCGGTCAGAAAAACTTTCTTCGCCAAAAAGTTTTTTGAAGGCACTCATCAGTCCACTCAAGACCAAGTGCCTTTTATCGACGCCGATATCCTCCATCACGTTAAAAGCTACCGGGTAATCGAGGTCGAACGGGGCAAAATAGAGCACATCCTTAATCCGTTCCTCGGGTATAAAATCAAGCAGCTTCTCGGCGGTACCGCCGTGGGGATCGATAAAACACAAACCCTCGCCATTTTTAATATCTTGAATGGCCAAGTTCTCAAGCAAAGTCGATTTACCCATCCCGGTTTTACCAATCACATACATGTGACGAGCCCGATCCTCCGATTTGATACCGAAGGTCGTCTTCTGGCCGCGGAAATCCGTTTGGGCAAAGTAGTTAATGTGCGGAGTATACTCCATTCTCTACATTATAACGCCGGTTGGTAAGCGGCGCGAGTGTATTTATTGGCGGGATCCCAAATCATCCAACTCTTTACGCCAGCATCGTAGGTGGCTTGGATTTGCGCCCGCACTTCAGTTGCCCCATAATTGCCGCCATAATCGAAGTCTTGGAGCCACGGTCGGATTTTGCTTGGGCTTGAACTCGCGGCCAATGTTTTAGCCACTGCGCCATCCACGGCAATTTTGATAATTTCATAAGGCACAGCGTTGGGGTTGGCATAACCATAGAAATTTGGCGGGTAATGCGACGGATAAACCATCGGCGCCAAATAATCAAAATAAGGCAAAGCCCGGGTAAAGTCTTGACCAATCCCCAAGTCATTGCCGGGCTCGGCGGTAGTGGTCATGCCAAAAAGGTCGACCGATAAAACGGCCTTGGTCGGCTTAAGCTCGCGATTAAGATAAGCGAAGAACTCTTCCAACACATCAGCCTTGAGGCGATTGCCGGAATAAGGGAAAGCGATATCGCGGATATTGCCATCGGACGGAAAACGAACATAATCGAAGTTGAGCTCGTCCACGCCAATCGCGTAAGCCTCTTCGGAAATGGCGACGATGTAATCCCAAAAGGGTCGAGCGCCAACATCAATGTAATTAATAGCGTTTTTATCTTGCCAGAGGCCACCGTCGCTTGCCCGCTTAACCGCCAACTCCGGATGACGCTTGGCGTAAAACGGATCTTGGAAAACGGTAACCCGGCCGATAACATAAATCTCCCGGCTGTGGAGCAAGCGGATAAATTCGGGTAAGTCTTTAATCTGGCAACCAGGACCGGCCACGCCGTCTAAAGTGGAATCAGTCACGGGAAAGGCGATAGTGCCGGAATAATCTTTAAGATCAATGACAATTGAGTTGAACTCGGTATCGTCAATCAAGCCGAGTAAATGCTCGCGGAAGCTGGGCGTAGCAGCAGCGCAAGCGGTCATATACACCGCCTTGACCGGCTGAGGCGTTTTGAGATGAGTAACCAAGGGCGGTGTCGGCTCGGCTGACGAAGTGGTGCTTGTGCCGGTTACGACCGCGGCCAGATACTCCACCTGCCCACCGGGCCAATTGAGAACCAAAACAAGCAAAACGCCGGCCACGGCGAGCGCCGCGGCCGGCCAAACAATTGCTTGGTTGGTTTTAAATTTATCCATCATTTTAAAAAATTAAACTCGCGGCTGATCGGTAGCTGATGGTTCAACATAGTGATCCTCGGGCCGATTGCCGGCCAAACCCAACAAAATAATCGCCAGCGCCAACAGGGCATAAGCAATCCGCTCGAACCAACTTGGGAAACCGGCAAATAAAGTAATCAGCAAAATCAAGGTGGCCAAAATGGCGGTGGCCCGAGAACGCCAAACGCTCTTCATTCGGTATTTCATCATGACCTTTATGATAGCAAAGCCTCGGCCACCTCGCAAATGTTACCGGCGCCGATGGTGATGATTAAATCGTTTGGTTGAACCGTATTTTTAAGCGCGGTGGCAATCGCCGGCAAATCTGGATAATTGGCCGCCTTACTCCCAATCGCCTCGGCCAACTGCTCGGAACTGGTCACGCCATCTGGCTCCTCCCGAGCGGCATAAATGGGCGCGAGAAGCACCTGGTCGGCATCGATAAAACTTTCGGCAAAGCTAGCCAAAAGCTGCCGGGTGCGGGAATAAAGATGGGGTTGGAAAACGGCCACAATCCGCCGCTCGGGAAACTTTTCCCCCGCGGCGGCCAAAGTCGCCCTAATCTCGGTAGGGTGATGAGCGTAATCGTCATAAATCAAAATATCATCAGCCAGTTGGCCCTTAAACTGGAAGCGTCGCCAGGTGCCCTTGAACTCGTTCAAGGCCCTGAGCGAAGTCGAGGGGCTGACCCCCAGTATTTGAGCGCCCGCAAGCGCCGCTTGAGCGTTTAAAATATTATGCGCGCCGGGAACTGGAAGTTTGAGATTAGAGGTTGGAAATTGGATATAATCAATAATCTGACACCCCGCGTGCTTGATAACCGGCGCGAGATTAGGGTCATTTGGGTTACAGATTAAAAAGCCATCAACCGGTAACTTGCTCACCAACTCAGAAAAAGCATTTTGAATATCAGCCAGGTCGCGATAATAATCCAGGTGGTCCGCCTCAATATTAGTGATAATCACAATCTGCGGGTTGAGATTAAGGAATGAGCGTTGATACTCGCACGCCTCCACAATAAACAAATCTCCCCGACCGGCGATAAAGTTAGAGGCGTGATCTAATAGAAAGCTACCCACAATCACCGTTGGCTCAAGCTGGGCGGTAATGACAATTTGGGCGAGCATGGCCGTGGTCGTCGTTTTGCCATGGGTGCCGGCCACGGCGATTGTTTGTTTATCTTGTGAGATTAAACCCAGCGCTTGCGGATAAGTAATCGCTTTAATCCCCAACTCCCCCGCTCGCGCCAATTCCGGATTATCTGGCGGAATCGCAATTGTGTAGATAATCAAGTCTATGTCATTAGCCACATTCTCCGCCGCGTGACCGACAAAAATTTTCGCCCCCAACTTAGCCAGCTCGCGCGTCACCTCGCTCTCGCTCCGGTCCGAGCCGCTCACTTGCTTGCCCTCCAAGAGAAACATCCGCGCCACCGCCGACACCCCAATCCCTCCAATCCCGATAAAGTGCACCTTGTGGATATTGTTTAAATCTGATTTAACCATACGCCCCATTAAAGCATTTTACCTCCCTAAAAACAAAAGAGCGCCTCATGACCGAAGTCATAAGGCGCTCAAGAAAAATCGAAACTACTACGAAACAGCGAAGGCGAATCCGTTGCTGCACGTCCACTTCATGTTAGGTTCGCCAGACCTCACGTCTAGCCAGCAACCATAATATTCACGGTGCACGCTCAGCAAGCTCGGACTACAGTCTCGGTCGGTCAACGGTTCGTGCATGGCGACGATACAACGCAGACCCATCTGCTCGATCTCCTCGTCCGAGAAAGCCTCGCGGATGAGACAAGCAACTTCGGCGTTCGGGGCAATGAGCTTGCGCTCGGCCGCGAAGGCGCGAATCTTCTTCGTGATCCGGTCGTCGTCCCCAAAGAGCATGCCCTTGAGAACGGCAACTTCGGTCGTCACGCCGCTCGTCGGCTTAAAGTCCGGCGAACAGAGCACCTGATCGGTACAGTTACCCACACGCGAACCCTTGCTTACGAGCTGGTCTCTCCAGTCCGAGCCGGTCGTGCCGTCGCTCGTGACCGAAAAGTAAACGATACCGTTCTCTTCACGCCACTTTTTCGAAGTCTCAACTTGTTGTGACATTTCATTTCTCCGCGCCTATATAGGCTTAGTTTCGTCAGTTTTCAATATTTTCAATAGAGTAAGTCATATTCTCACCCTATTCTATTCTACCTTATATTATACACCCAAATAGATTGTTTGTCAAGTGGTCATTTCTCTCCTCCAAAATAGCCCTAAAATAGGGCTTTTTCTGCCCCCTTTCTCTAATTCTTAAATTATCCCTCTTCCCACCTTCCAATCCCACCAAAAAATACGCTATAGCGTATTTTTTGGTATAATCATTATATAAACAATGATATGCAAGTGAGGAAACGAAGCAAGAGAATTCATAGTCCCCTGAAGCAGAAGGTGCTAACTCTCCTCCTTGCCGGGGCAGCTTTGGGGTTAACTCGGTCTTACAAAAAACAGAAGAAAATTTTAAAATCAATACCTAGAGCTTTAAAAGATATTGATCGCCAGTATCTCTACCGCATCCTCGATGAATTTCATAATGAGCGCCTAATTGAATGGCAAGAAAAGGCTGACGGCTCCATTTACTTAGTTATCACCGAAAAGGGCAAGGAAACGGCCCTCCAGTTTGACTCTGATCATCTTAAGATTAAAAAGCCGTCTGTTTGGGACAAGCGCTGGCGGGTAGTAATTTATGATATCCCCGACAAAAAGAAGGCGGCCCGCGACGCCTTGCGACACAAACTTAATGAGCTTGGGTTTAAAGAATGGCAAAAATCAGTCTTCATCTACCCCTACCCCTGTTTAAACGAAATAAATTTTATTATTGAATTTTTTGACGTTCGGCCATACGTCCGCTACGCCGAGCTAATCAACCCTACCAACGAAGCCGAATTAAAACTTCATTTTAAAATCTAATTAATCTTTTATCCTTTCAAATCTAATTTCACTTAACATTATTCCATTTTTTACGCTATAGCGTATTTTTTGGAATAATTACTTATTGATATTGTTGATATTATTTTCGGACGACGATAAAACGTTTTTTCCAAGCCGCCAGAAATTTGTCGGCGGGAATGGTTTGGCGGATTTGCTCGCGGTCGGCGGTGTCGGGGTCAAGTACCATTGCTTCCTTATTATCAAGCGAGAGAAGAACAACCAAATGACCGTCCTTACTCGCTGGATCAAATTTGGAAAAGACGGAAGCCATTACCGGGCCGTTGTTCAACTCCGCTTTTAGTTTACTAGTCGCCTCGTCAAGACTAAGCGCCGCTAAGTCGTAATGGCGCGAATTAGCAAAGCCGAAGTGCCGAGCCAACCCGGCCAAGCCGGCATGGCGCCAACCAATGCCTGGGATATAGGCTTCCTGTTCCAGGCCTAAACGATAAAGCTCGTCTAGGCTTGGCGCTTTGCCACGCAAAAGCATCGCCAAGCAAGCGATGCCACAACCTTTGAGTTTGTGCTCGTCGTGCGAAAGGTCGAGGTGTTGGGAGTAATGATTACTTATCATTCGACAGTCTCTTAATCACTACTAATGGCTGCCAACCGGTCAAAAATTCGTCGAGCGACATTTGGACCACACTCCCCTCCTCAATAATCGGCTTCTCACTCAGACGCTTGGACGCGGCATGAACTACTTGATTATCACCGATATACAAACCAACATGGCCAATGCCTTGCGGCCAATACGGATTGTAGTGGCCATAATCACCATGCATAAAAACGAGGTCGCCCGGTTTAATATCCTCTATTTTTACTTCCTTACCCTCGCTCGCTTGCTCAATTGTGCTCCGCGGCAACTCCACCCCATTTTGACCAAAGACATATTTAATAAAGCCAGAGCAATCGAAA
>Ga0208375_1004957_pt1 | contig 10129 bp, 16 predicted proteins | sample RifOxyD1_FD_184038 | JGI IMG/M metagenome (GOLD analysis project Ga0208375, IMG submission 184038) | Soil microbial communities from Rifle, Colorado - Rifle Oxygen_injection D1 (SPAdes) | ecosystem: Environmental > Terrestrial > Deep subsurface > Rock core/Sediment | place: Rifle, Colorado...
GGGTCAGCGTCCCACCGTACATCTCGGTCAGCGTCCCACCGTACATATAGGCAATATAGCTATTCACCGCTTTTCCAACATTCACCGTCCCCCCAATAACCCATTTCCCCCCCAGGAGAATGGTTATTTCCCCCCTATCCAGAATACATTTCGTCGCTATCCGGCGCATTTTTGCGGTGACGTACTCGCACATTTCTCCATCAAACCAGGCGGGGACATCCGTCTTATCCACGGTCAGTTTGTAGGTGTCGATATCGAGTAGGGTTTTACTCGTATACTCCACTTTCACCCAGCCCATCTCCGCCGGGGAATTGCGCTCTCTGAGACCCGCCGATTCCACGATCAAGTCATGGGAATCAGTATACTCACTGGTAAGTACGTCGCCGTTCCTCAGAACTATCCCGCTCAGAAATTTACACATAGCGTACCCCTTTCTAATTACTTTTTCCCCTGTATAGTGAACAACCCCTTCTATCTGTCATCGTGCGCGGTTTTTTTTCTTAAAGTGTGTCGCCCCCTCTCTGGACACGGCTCAAAAAAGATAGACGATTTCAACCGCTCTATTCGAGCATTTCCCGTTATTGCGGGGCATCCTAACGGTACATTCAACGACTTCTGTCTGCTGCCCGGCGCAGCAATTATTCAGACACATCGCACGCATGGCCTTTCGGAGCATCCCCTTGCTTATCTTGTTTGGGTCTTTCGGCTTGTTCGGATCGACGTTCTTCCACCACTCGTTTTTCTGCTCTTCCATCGGATTCTCCTTTCGGGTTCACTCCACCTTCATCCTCTCGTTCACCGCCGTTTGTCTCGCCCGCGCTTCCCGCTCCCGGATGTTGGCAAAGCATTGGTGACATCGGGTCTGTTTCGTCGCCGGGTCATAGCCGATAGTATCCCCGGTTAGAATAAGGTGTCCGCAAGAAGCGCGAGATACATATTTGGCTTTCTTCGCGCGGAAGGGCGACTTGTCTTGTATCCGCCGCATGGCTTCCGGCAAAACACCGCTGATGTGATGTGGATTACTCATTTCTTTTCCTCTGCCTTATACCATTCTGATTTGGAAACAAATTTGCAGCCGTTTACAAGGGCAAAGTCACGCGCCTGCCCATTCGGGTTGAACTCGTGATTCCGCCAGAGTTTTGCCTTTACTATTTTCACTCGGTTTGGTTCTATGTTGATATAAAGACGGGGTTTGTCTAATGTGAACTGCCCCCCTCTTCCAAAGTCCGCACCTTTCGCCCGTTGAAGATTTACGATGGCAATCCCGCTTCTAAGTTTTGAATGAATATCCCGAAGATAATCTCCCACGAGATATGGCTTGTCAGATGGTGTTTCCATATAGTCAAAAATGTTTATAGCATCTGGCCGGAGTACATCGGCATAACCATAAGAACGTTCGTAAAAGCGAATGTATTTAGTCCATGCGTCCACTGTCCACCCCTCTTCGCGAAATCCTTCTACGCGCTCCTTAAATTCCTCCACGCCCATTTCGGAAGAAAAGTAGTGAATCTCTTTTTCTCCCTTCATGTTTATCGCTGCCGTTCGCATAGAAAATGCAGTCTTGCCCGCATTCGATTCCCCTGCGATAAGCATAATATTCCCCGGCAATAGACGCACTAACTCATGAAGTCCAAGAGGAAAGCGTATTTCAAATTCTGTGTTCTCTGCTGTTGTCCAGTCAAGAGGTTGACAATCATTGTCAACTTTCCGATAAACGCCATCCCTTGATCCCACCCGAATTATAACGCCTTCCTTACAAAGGGAAAAAATTGCCTGCCTTGCTGCATTTTTATAACGGGCACTAACTAAATTCAGGTTTTCATAACACTGCCTAACAGAGAACTCACCGTCACTAACAGAAACCCATTCCCGTATTTTGTCTGTCAGTCCCGATATTTTCTTAGGCCATTTCTCTTTCATCATCGCGACCTGTTCTTCTAACACCTGCATCACTTCTTCGCCAGTAATTTTCCCCTCTCTAAACATCCCTTCCATTGATATACACGCCATTATTCCAGTTCTTAATATTGCTTTGTCTTTCAATATTTTAACCCATGCCTTTATATTTCCTAAATATATCATCCCCCCAAAAGATGCTACTGCCGCCTCCCCCCCTATTTGATCAAGTTTACCCATTTTCTCAAGCTCGTTAGTTACTGTTAGTTGGTCTATTTCATTACCTTCAACGTGTAGACTATAAATTGCCTTCCATATGCAAACATTTTGGGGAGAATAAAATAAATTCTCTCCCCCGTTCTCTGCTATAACCCCCACAACTTCTTGTGGCTCAAAAAGACAGGCTCCCAAACATGAGCGTTCGATTTCTCTGTCTTGGGGAATATTTTTCATTGAGTCCTATATTTGGCATGATATTTGCGTTTTTAAATAAGTACTAGTACTAGGTATTTAAGAAGTATAAAAAGATTTTTTAAAAGCGAGAGCAATAAAGATTGCTATGCACCGAATATAGTTTTCTCTTTGTGGCGTCTTTCCGTATCATCTTCTCCGCCTTCCGATATAAAAACAAATAGGCCCTCCGGGCGTGGAATGAACTCGCATTGAGTCATAACCGGAGGGCCTATACCGCTGGGGGTGCCAGCGTAAAAAGTCCATAAAAATACTCAATACCTGTCATTCCACAAAAGACAATATACTATATTTCGATTATTTGTCAAGGATATTTTTCTTTTTTGGTAGTCCGGCAGGGATTTGAACCTTGAACCTGTCGCTTATAAGGCGACTGCTCTGACCTGTTGAGCTACCGGACTATTAGAGCGGTTAACCTCCTTTACACTGGCGTTCCCTCCAGTATGTGCCGCTGCCCCGCAAGGTCACGGCTCCGGTTCTACGTCCGGCAACGTCAATTCTTCACCCGATACCAACCGCCGTCGTCCCGGATGAGCAGCCCCTCAGAGACCATTTTCAGGCATACCCTCGCGCCCCATGAGCTTGCTCTATCGTAGGTTTGTCCCCCCACGGCCATCGCTATCATCGTCGGGGTGAATTCGCGCCCTTTATGCTCGGGGCGGCTGAGATATTCCAGCACCAGAACTTTCTTCTCCTCGTAAGTCATTTTATCCCCTTTCCCAATCCGCCGAGTGAACCGGCATTAACCACCATTCCTGATTTCTGTACACCGGAGCGCCGTCGCGGTCGCTCCCCTTCGGCTCCATGCCGCAAAGCAATATTCCATCAGCAGCGATACAGTCCACCCGGACGGACGTCATCGTAAACGTTATCATATCTCCATCCCAGGCCGTTACGTTACCATTTTCTGCCAAAAGAATATCAATGGTTCCGACGAGGCGCGGGACCGGTTTACGGAGTGACAAGCGGAATTTCATGGCGTCCCCTTTCTGTACTCGCATTCCCGGCAGTCTTCCCGCCGATGAACCGCCCTCATCACCAAATCCCAGCAGCCCATTTCGCCGTCAAGGGCTTCCCGGAGCGCACACCATCGGGGCCGGTAATACCGCTCCTTTATCCAGGCCCAGGTATGGCCCTGCCGCTGGAATATAGCAAACCGGGCGGGATGAATACGGTGGTAGTATCGCTTCATTTAAAATCCTTGTGTTTCAATTTTGTGATAATTCTTTCTCCGCCGCGTGTGAACAATTCCACTTCCGGGCGTAAAACCAGCCCTTCCGCTATGAAGTTGCCCCATAGCGAAGGAAATCCGGACATTGTGAATTTAATAGCTTCCGAAATAGTGCCCATCCCGACAATTGGAACGCTTTGTATTTCCAATTCAGATGACAGAGAATCCACCGCATCCCGTTTTAACCACCAGCCGCCAACGTTCACATCAAAAAGAACAAAGTCCGGGCCATCGGCCTTGTAATTCTCGCCGCCCTTTTGAATCTTTGCGCCATAGCCTTCACCGTAAAGGCAGAACGATGGACGCCCCAAAAACTTTTCTTTAGGGAATAGGTCGGTAAGTCGGTTAAACAGCGGAACCGGGATGGAGGCGTTATCGGTTTTCCCGCCGAACCGAACATCAAGGTTTATTCCATCCCACATTACCCTGATATTAGTTCCGTCGACTTTTTCTGTCCACACCCATTGATTATTTTGCAGGTATTCAATTTCCGGTGTTGACCATTCGCCTGTGATGAATTTACCGCGTACATCTCGTTTAAAGATGCTTTGAATTTTGTGATACGGGGTCATTTCTCCTCCCTTATCGCCTGCCCAATGGCGTCTTCTACGCACTTTCGCTGACAAATAGCCCGCGCAGCGTCATCCTCAGCACATCCTGTTTTATGGCAGCCATCACACCTGACAGCCCATACCGCCATGACGCGGAGCGCCCGGTTTAACCGTTTCCCATCCTCTCTGGCCCACGCCAAATGAGCGTTCACCTCATCGAGGAAAGCGCGGAGTTCGTCAAGCTCTTTTTCAGCGGTCGTTGCCCGCGTAGATTCTTTCACCACATCCGAGAGCGCCCGGCAATACAGCATTCGTAGCCCGGTGTTACCGTCACAGCCCGGCGGACACACGCGGGTTATTATATTTTCCCCAACCGTCAATTGAGCGGGGTCGTGTAATGGAGCAAATAGCTCTTTGTATTTACGGTCTCGCCGACTCATATCCCCTCCTCCTCCAAAAGTTATTTTACCCGGTCGCTCACCGGGAACCGCTCTTTCGGCGTGTGTTCATAATACCGGCAATCCCGTATCGGTATCCCGGACGCCAGCGCCAGCGGATAATCGAGACACCACCTACGAGCCGCGCATGAAGTGCACAGGGTCATAAGTCAAGCTTTCCTTGCCCTTGAACGCAGTGCGGGGAGAAAAATATCGTCTCCCGGTTCTCGTTCTGGTTGCCGGTCCGCCCGTTTGATTTGCTCTGGTTCCCGTACCCGCCATTCGCTTTCCATGTCTGCTCTGTCCAGCCGTGATCTAAAAGGTTTTTATGCTCCTCCCGGTATCCGGTCAACACAATTCGGTATGTGGGTTTCTTCCCGCGTTCCAGCACCCAGGCGTTCACATCCTGCGCCACCGTTATGGAATCATGGTGATAAACAGCGGTGTCTCGGGTGGTCACGGAATAAGGCGGGTCAAAAAACATCCCCGCGACGCCATTACGGTCCTGCCAGTTCCCGCCGCATATCTGTGTCCAGTCACCCCAGACCACCCGGACGTTGCGGAGCCGGTCAGAAAGCGCGTTCATCCAAGCGTAAACTGTGGATGACTTTGCGGAACAGATGCTCATGCCCTTGTTAGATACATGCGGTCGCTTGCCCGCCGTGTGAATACCGGTCGTGTCCGATAAGTGTGGTATCGCCTTCGGGCTTGTCAGCCCTGACCCTATCCAACAGGACGCCGCCCATATCCAGTACCCGGCCAGTACCGGGTCATGCCACTTCGGGTCAGCGATAAGGTTTTGCAAAAGCCGCTCCTCGTTGCGGATGAGTTCCGCGCGTCTACTACACAAATCCGCATGATTTATAGGCCAGTCGCACCACTTCGCGACTTCATCCGGGGAGAACTGAATCCCACGCCAGACGTTTGCGATAAACCCGTCCTTGTCATTCACGGTTTCTGTCCCCTGCGCTCCACCTGGCCGGGCGAGAAGTACCGCGCCGCTACCAAAGAATGGTTCCAGATAGTGCGCCGGTTGCCCAAGTGCTTGCCAGACTATGGAGGCGATTGATTTTTTTCCGCCAAAATACGGGAAGGGTGCGCTTAAAGCCCCCTTCCCAACAGTCCTTTCATCCATATTTTCGCACTTTTCCGTTGCAAATTTGCCATAGATGGCCTTTGGTATTCAAAAACTCCTGATATTCCATCAGTATAGCCCCTTTTCATTCACCAAACAGTTCATACGGATGGAGCGGCAAGTCCATGACCGGCGGCAGCATTGCGGTTATGGCCTTGATTTCAGAAATATCTCTCTTGGCGAGACGGGCGCGGGCTAAATCAAGCGCCTTTTTCTCGGTAGCCTCTTTTGCAATAGACATGCCCGTAGAAACCTCTCCGACGCCAGTATACCCCTCAGCATCATTCCGAAAGACAACGAAGTCTATCCCCGGAGCTTCCTCAAATTTCACTGACCGCCCCTCTACTCGCACGCGCGCCGGGCGCTTGGTGACACTTTCCACAACCGCTATCCAGAACGTTTTCATGTATTTTTACCTTTTTTTGATTTGACGCGGATGAAAGGCAGGTGTGCCATTTGCGTATTGAACCGCGTCCGAGTAATCGCTGAATGTTGCGGAGACCATATTTTTAGCGGACACCTCGTAGTATTGGTTCCCGGAAAGGCGCTCTTTTTTTTGTTTAACCCGCCATCCGTTAACGATGATCACGATGTTTCGCATTTTCGTACCTTTCCGAGCGCGGTTATCGCCTCTTCCCCTATCGGTTGCGCCGTCCGAGTATAGTAGAGCTGAAAAGGATTTGCACCTTTATACTGGCTGCCGCCGCGCTCATTTCTTTTGAACCGCGCATTTGGTGATTCGCCGGGTCTGGCGCGGCCCTCATAGTCCCGGACAACGGTTAGAAACCGAGACTCTTTTGCAGTTCGTCTTCCGGTATAACCGGTTCCGGGATAGCGGTTTCAACCGGAGCGGGCGCGTTTTTAACAGCCGCTTCATCCGCCATTTTATGGAGTTTGGCATGGGTAATATCCAGCCGTTTCCCGGAAAGTTTGCTCGTATTCGTCACTCCGGAAACCTCTTTGCCATCTTTCCCAGTGAAGCGCGTCGTTTGCTCCAAAAGCGCCTTTGCCTGCTCCATGTCTCCGATAGTGATAGCCAGACAATATTGTACGATCTCGCTCCGCTTCTGCTGCTCCGGGTCGGAATAGGGGTCTTCCGGTTTATCGCTTTGCGGGGCTTCCTGTTGTACCGGAACGGGTTCACCATTCCCCACCCTGTAATCGGCCTTAATTTCCATCTTTGCGTTTCCGTCCTCGTCAACGGCTACCCCGAGTTCATCGGGGGTGTAAAAGGTCGTTCCCTGCATGATTTCGGGACAGAAAAACCGGATGCCATTGGAGACGGCGCGGGCAAATAGCATGTTCCGGGGATAGTTTTTCCAGTTGTCTTTTCCGGTGAGAGACGCCGCCCGGGCGTCAGTCATTGTGAATGATGTTACCCCAAGACTTTCCTTTGCCGGTGAAAAGAACTCGAGGGAACATTTCTCATTGTCCAGTTCCTTCACCCGGTAATCGTATCCGCTCATGCGGATTTTTGAGGCCATGAGATTTGCCCCAATTGCAGGTTTCCCCTGGATAATGGCTATCCCTGTCATGGATGCCATCGGATGAAATCCGAGTTCCCGCCCGGTGGCGATCTTGACAAACGCTTGTGCCATCGCTTTGGCATCGGGGAAGTACCCGCTTTGAGCGAATATTGTAGCCACGTCCTTCATTTCGGCGACGGTAGAAATCATCGCCTGATTCTGTACCGTCAATGCCTTTGAATCGTTCATTTTCCCCCCTCGTTGGTTAATCAAAAGAATTCCTCGCAGCTCTGCTGCGGGGTAATTCATTCCCAGCAACATCTCATGTAGTCTTCCGCTCTCCGCGCCCGCGCCGCAAGTTCATCCTCCATGTCCTGCTCGAATAACTCATCCGTGTAGGCGCGGGTATCCTGGCGACGGCGATATTCATTGTATCGCTCCCAATCATCCTCGGAGCAGAGTTCGCTTTCATCCTGGGATTCCATCATTTCGCGACCTCCGGTTTCGGCATGTCACCCTTATGGAGTTTGTAGGGCATGATCGGGAGTTCGGCAAGCTGGCAAAACTCACGGGTAAGAATGGAAATGTCTTTGTGGGCATCTTCGCCCTCGGTAGACAATGCAATAACGCCGAATCTGTTCTCGTACGCGCGGACTTTCACCCCGGCGATTTCGCGCGTCCACTTTTGCCGCTCTTTCTGAGTGTCAGAGTTTGGCCTCTCAACCAGGGAGTAGATAGCCCGTATAGCCCCCGGCATTGCCGGTGCGGGCACAGTGTTTTCGGAAAGTATAGCCGCCTTCACCGCGCCCGCCTGTTCTATGGTTATTGTGACTTTCGGAATGGCCCTGGGCTGTCCGGGCTTCGGCTGTGCGGCCTTCCAATCGGAAATAGCTCGCCGAATTTGGGAGATGTGTTCCCCGTAGTTATTTGATATGAAAATAGCCTTACACCCAAAATGCAGCCGGTGGGTTAAAACTCCGGGAAACGAAAGGCATTTATGGAAAATGAGTGTATCTTTTTGTAACACATTATAAAACACATGCCCCTTCACAATCACCGCCATCAGCCCGTCCGCAATCATCTCATGCGCAATGCGTGTCCAATCAGGACTACCCCGGAATGAGTATGACCCTTGTGTACCGTCTTTGTCGAATGTCAGGACGGTGACTTTCGTCTCTTTCACGGGTGTCTCTTTCGGAGCGTACTTTTCGGCCCATTCATTCCAATCGAGAGCCCTTATCCTGGCGAGAACTGCTTTAGCCTCGGCAATACCATCCCCAGGACAAAACCCTTTATAGGTAAGCTGTGTCCACTTGCTCCATTCTGTGCAACACCGGCTAGGGAGAACCTTCCCATCCCATACGGGACAATCCGTTCGGGTCTTCCCTCTCAGACAATTGTTCATTCCTATCGGGCCAAAAATGAGACAGAACTTACAATCCCCGTTCGGTGCTTTTCCGCGAGCATAGGTTTCCCAGCGTTTGATTCCAGCCTCTTTTGCACCCTCAAACATATCGCGGGTAATGACAATCCCGTCGATTGCGACCGATTCACAGTTCATTTCTCATCCTCCTCGTAAATAATCCATTTTGCTCTCATTCCGCGACCTCCAATACTATCACCGGGCCGGCCCACTCATCTGCCGATACGCCATGCCGAGACATTCCCACGGCCACAGTCCCACCACATACCGGACACTGGTAAACGTCGGCGCTGTACACCGTATAGCCCGCCTGAATACCCATCCCGTTCTTTTTGCAGCGCATTTCGACGCGGCATGATACACAAATTGGATTTGTCATCCTTGCCCCCCTCCCCCTGCGGTTATGGCCTCTGTGATACAATGACACCCCATCCGCCGTGCGCCCCGTACCGACGCGGCATTGTGTTCATGCCACGCCTGCTCGTTATTTGCCAGATAGGGAACCCCGTCTCCGTGCCGCTCAAGCATCCGCAGAATAGCCGCTTCCCCGGCCTGCTGTCCCTTTGGGATGGGGGCAAACGCTTCGGCGGAATGATGCCTCGTTTTCTTCTCCGGCGTGAATCCGAGAATGCTTTCAATAGGTACTCTCAGATTTATCGCGATGCGCTCCACGCTTTTCATCCCGACCTGCCTATTCCCGGAAAGTAGATAGTACACATAGGTCGTACTGTACCCGAGAACAATTGCCAGTTCTTGCGGCGTAAAATGCCTTTCTTCTCGGATACGCCTCAGTGATTCGGAGATATCATACTTCATCGCGCATCCTCATTTCCCGCATTGTTTGTGCCAGAGAATCAACTTGCGCGTCGAGATCGGCAATCTCTGCGTTCAGGATGCCGATGTTCCTCCAAAGCCCGACGGCATACCCGACAAGACCACCGAGAATAAAAAGCAGGATATTTTCAATCATCGCTGTTTACTCTCCTTCCGTTGTCATGTTTTTCCCATTGAAATTCATATTTAATGGAAATGAGTATGAGGATGTTCTTTCCGTAAAATTCATACCCATTATCAAATAACCTCTCGACATCCTCTGTGATGTCGCTTTCATCCATCCATAACCACGCAATTAAGTGTCCAATACTTCTAACAGAGGAAAGCCCGCGACAATTGTTTGCCTTGTCCCATGCAAACGGCAGATATTCGACAATAATATCCCGTGGAGTTTCATTGATTGGATACGGCCACGGCAACATGGCATCAAGTAGTTCTACCTTTATGAACTCCTTTGCATGTTCGTATTCCATAAATGTTATATATTCAGCCACTTCAAACCCGAAGAAATCATTTCCCTTGCGTTCTCGGAATCTTTGAACTATATCATTTTGCGTTCTCATCACCAGGCCCTTTCTTTTTGGTGATACGGTCATAGAGCACAATAGAACCGGCAACGGCGACGTTCATCGAGCAGTCGCCAGGTAATTTAACAATGGATTGGCAATGTTCAATTGCTTCTCTG
>Ga0208375_1004958_pt1 | contig 10128 bp, 10 predicted proteins | sample RifOxyD1_FD_184038 | JGI IMG/M metagenome (GOLD analysis project Ga0208375, IMG submission 184038) | Soil microbial communities from Rifle, Colorado - Rifle Oxygen_injection D1 (SPAdes) | ecosystem: Environmental > Terrestrial > Deep subsurface > Rock core/Sediment | place: Rifle, Colorado...
CGTTCTGATGATAAAATAAATAAAAGGAAAAAAAGTGAAATTTGAAGAAATTGATATTGCCGGTTTGGAAGCTATTTTGCAGGGATTAAAAAAAGCTGACACCAAACTTTATGTATGGAATTGTCATAATGATTCAATCACCAAGGCAGAAGTGGTATTGGAGAATTATAATAAAATCAAAAAATATATAATCTGCAAACCCACCGAAGGATCAGCTTATTATCTAGCCGATATGGTCACGGGAATGGGTAAGTTGAACTTTTATATTCCGGATAAATCAATATATTTTATCTCTGAATTAAAAATGCTTAAAGACGAGCTGGTTATTTCATGGCCGGAAAAACTTTATTTGAATGATAGAAGAGAAATCGAAAGAACCAACGATTTTACCAGCCAAGTGGAAATTGAGTTTGAATATGATAAAAAAAGATTTAAGAGAAATTGTTTTGATATAGGTCCAGGCGGTCTTTCATTTATTCTATCTACTACTGAAACATATAATTTTAAAAAAGAAGATGTGATCCCGTTTATTAATTTGCGCATTGATCGGGATAAAATAGAGATTTCTGGAAAAATTCAATCAATTGATAAAATTGATCCCAAGGTTAATAAAAAATACGCCTATAAGGCGACGAGAATTTCACTGCGTTTTATTGAACCGGACCAAGTCTCAATAAAAAAAATCAAGCAACTTATTGAGAATCATCAAATAAAATAATTTTGCTATTTACAGGTCATAATATCTTCAGTCTTGTATTCATAATAAAGAATTTTTTTAAACAAGTCGTTTTCAACAAAATAGACCAATGGTTCATTTGGCCAATGTGAAATAATTTTTCCAATTGTGATGCCCTTTTTGAAATCAGAACTTTTTTTCATTTGATGTTTCATTTTAATAACAATGGGAAGAGCTTTTTCTAAAGTATCTTTAAATTCTTGAGCGTAACAAGAAGTTGGAACTGTTTGTAGCAACTCCTCGCTATCAATCAAAGATGATGGACCATTGGTATTTTGGGAGTTTTCACCACAGCTGCATAAAGCGAGAAATAAAGAAAAAATTATTAAATATTTCATATTACACTACTTCAAAAAATTAAATTTATTAAGGATATCTTGATCGTTAATGTTGGCAGCTTGAAGAAATTCTTGATAGTTATAATCTTTGTAGTCAAGAATTTGGGAGGTAGTGCTTTTGAGTGTGAACTGATGTTGCTGATAGATATAATTGGATCGCTTACATTGAAAGGAATTTTCATATTTGAAAAACTGTACTATATTTAATCCTTATGGAATGAGGAAGGAAAATTAAGGAGTGATTATGAAACTATTATTATTTTTTTGTATATTTATTTTATGTTCTTGTGCTTCATTCGAAGAAATGCATAAGGATTGGGTGAAGGCCAATTGTAATGAGGATTCTGCTTATTCTCAAGGCGTTGAAGATGCAGAAAATGGAAAAAAACACGATGCTCATTCATATTCAGCTTGTGCAGATACTGAAATTGGAAAAATTAAAAAAGCTTATTCTAAGGGGTATCAATCTGTATCTAGCAACCCTATACATGCACCCAAAGAGGCGTTTGGAATGAACGAGTATACTTGTAGAGTTAGACCTTTTGGTCATGAGTATAGTTTTACTAGTACAAACAAGGTTGAAGCTTATAAAAAAGTTAAAACAGAATGTGAAGCCAGTAATCATTCTATGCATTGTGATGAGATTGAGTGTGAGAAAGTTCCACTTAATTAATTGCTCGGATAAATCTTTTTACCATTTTTATAAATGGTAGATTCGCAAGAAGAAACACCACAAATTCTTTCGTGTTTATAAAGGTCATCGTTGGTAAGCGAATAATAACCATCGATTTCCATCCCTTTTCCTTCAGTTTTACTGTATTGAACAAACCTGGTAAGGGCACTGAATATATATGTCGCTTCTGGATTGCTTATGGATTTTAAAGTAACAGATATTGAAGTAAAAAGATTGGTTTCGGTATTAACATTTCTAAGTGATATGACTTGAGAATCAAATTTTTCGTCTTCATGGTATTTTTGAATTATCTCGACAATGTTTTTTTCAGGAGAAAGCATTTCTCTTTCTTTGGTTTGGAGAATTTGGTCGCCTTGAGCAGTGATGGCAAAAGTAACAAATAAAAACAAAATAAAATTTTTCATATATTAACCTTTTTTTCTTCGGGAACCTGACCCATAAAGATTTATTTCTTCTTTAGTAATTATACCGTCACTATTTATGTCAAATACAAAGTTAGACGTATAGAATTGCTTGGGTGTGAACGTGCAACGCCTTTGAATATTTTCAGGAACAAGATGAAATTTTGATACATCCAAAACGCCAATGACGGTGTTCTTGTCATATTTTTTGGTTACAGGAAGAACGTGACTTGAATAATCATAACAATTTTTGAGTTTAGCAAATTTTATAAAGAGATCAAGTTGTTGAACCGGAGTCATCTCCACAATATTTTCATAACTTGTTTTTAGATCTTTTGCGGCAGCTTTACCAAATTGATAGAGTCCTGCATGACCAGATTTGTTGATAACAGTTGGGTTAAAATTACTTTCGCCATTGGTTCTGTGCAAAATATCAGAGACAGTGAGTGGAGTGTTTTTATCTTTAGAAATCTCAATTACTCTCTCCTCGAACAATTGCGCTTGTCTGGGACCATCTTCCTTAAAAGCAATTTTAAATTGTTCTAGAATAATGGGTCTAAATTTATTTAATGCGATCTGATCAGCAAAAGCTTGTTCTTTGGATATTTGTTTTTCATTCACTGAGGAATTATCTTCGGGGGTGGATTGGGTTTCCTCGCTTGATGAACATTTGCCATTGCAATCTTCTGTAGGTGAAACTCCGACTTGCGCTAGGGTTGTGTTAATATCAGATAAATTTCGAATATTAAATGTTCTCACATCGTCGCTGCTGTCTGTACCGAGGTTAAGATAGTAGGTCGTAGTAAAATATTTTTTTTTGTTTACGACATCTTCTATAAGTGTATAACCTTTTCTAGGATTTTTTGTTTCTATCGTGCGAAGGAGTGTGCCTGGTTTAAGGAAGACGATCTTGTCTTTGTCTGTACTGGTAATACGGTATTCATTATTTTTTATAAATGCAGGATGACCTTCAATTCTGCTGGTAACTAAATGCCACTCTGCCGCTTGAGCAATAAGCGTAATACCAAAAAATAAGAATGAAGATAGAATTTTCAAAACACTCACAATGATTCTGTCGGAGAATAAATAATTTATTTGAGGTTTATTTATTCATTTTAATAAATAAATGTGTTCAACATCATAGAACAAATACCTGACTAAAAAGATTAATTAAGAAAAATAATCAAGTATGATTTATGGTTACTAAAATTTAAGCGTTTTTACATTAAGTTGGTCTAGTTAACAGTGAACAACATAATGGAATTAGTATATAGAGGTTGAGAAGGATTTGGTTTTAACGTTGTAATTAAATTGACTTTTTTACTCGGAATAAAGTATTTTGATAGATACCGTTCAACAAATTCCAGGACAGTAGATTGACTGAAATTACGCAAGAAATAGCCAAGAAGACGAAAAGTTTTATGGGGAATGATCTTTCTCTTGCGGGGTTAAAGAAGGATTTAAATGTCCTAAGTCTTTTTAGTGGTTGCGGAGGTATGGATCTAGGTTTTGAAGGTGGTTTTGAAGTTCATAAAAATTGTATTAATAAAAAAATTAACCCCGAGTGGGCCAACTTTGAAAAAAAAACTTGGGTGAAATTACCTTCGACAAGATTTAAAACAGTTTTTGCTAATGATATTCGCCCAGGTGCTCAAAAAGTTTGGCAACGTTTTTTTTCGAGTGAGTATGGGATTGATGAAAAATCTTTTTCAGTTGAAAGCATTGTTGATCGGGTCAAACGTTACTGGAATGGTGAAAAAAATTTATTTCCCAACGATATAGATATTGTTACTGGCGGATTTCCTTGCCAGGATTTTTCTGTCGCAGGAAAACGCAAGGGATTCGATTCACACAAAGACCACATGGGAAATTTAATTCACGATGTCTCAGAGGAGAACAGGGGAAAGCTCTATATATGGATGAGAGAGGTTATTGATATCGTACAACCCAGATTATTTGTAGCTGAAAATGTAAAAGGACTTATTTCTTTGGGTGATGTAAAAAAAATAATTCAAAAAGATTTTGAAAGTATTGGCTCTAATGGATATCTTGTTCTTGAAGGTAAGGTTCTCCATGCTGCTGAATATGGTGTTCCACAATCACGAGAAAGGGTTATTTTTATTGGATTAAGAAAAGATGCTTTAAAACCATCTGCACTTAGAGCTTTGCAAAAAGATCCTATACCTCAAGAGTATAATCCCTTTCCTGTTCCAACTCATAGTGAATCTTCTTCGATGGGTGGACAACTCTCTCCGCTTGTTAAGTTAAAAGATATTATGGCTGACTTAGATGAACCAGAACATTCAAAAGATCCTGACCAACAAGTATTTTCCAAGGCAAAGTGGTATGGAAAACACTGTCAAGGAAACACTGAGATAAAGCTTGAAAGTATCGGACCAACTATTCGTTCTGAACACCACGGTAATATTGAATTTCGTCGCCTCTATCCTAAGAATGGTGGGAAATATTTATCTGAGTTTAAGGAGGGAAAAAAAGAAAGACGATTAACGGTTAGGGAATGTTGTCGAATACAAACATTTCCTGATGCTTATTGCTTTACAGGTAAGAACAGTGGAGCCGTCAGTAGTTCTGAAGCATATAAGCTTATTGGGAATGCGGTACCTCCATTATTGGCCTATCATCTGGCGAAACAAATTGAAAAAATATGGCCAGGGCTTTTTGAATAATTTATTAGGATAACTGACACAAATCATAAACACGAGATATACCTCAATATAAAAATAGTTAAAAATTACAAAAGTGATATTATTCAGTAAAAAATTTAATATTAGTTTTTAGCAATCATGTTTTTTGTCTTAGTGAGGGAGCAATTCATTGGCGTGCCACCGTTTTGGTTAGAAAAGGTATCAAACATCGGCCAATCTTTTTGAGTGGCTAAAACAAATCCCCGTAAGTTTAAAAAATCTAGTTCATATTTTTTTACCTCTGAAGGGGCACTTAGGTTTTGTAGTGAAAAGATTTTTATTCCATCTATATAACAACAGTATTCAGGCATTTCTGTTGTAATTTCGATATTCTGTTTATCAATTACTGTGGCATCATAGACGGTAAACATATCTTCATGCTTATCGCAAGCAGCCTCGTACCATGTCCGAGTTACTGTTTTATTTAAACTATCTTTTTCATCAATTGGTATTGGTTTAAATCTCTTATTCTTTGTTATCAGTTGTTCATATTGAGGCTTTTCTTTTAAAATATTGTCACTTATTGAAAATCTAATTTTTATTTCTTTTTTATCATTATTGTTATCAACGTCGGCAAAATATTCAAATAAAAGATATCGCGATTTTTGTCCAGGGTTAGGATCATTGTAATTATTAATATTAGTGTGACAAAAAATTTGATGGTTTTTAAAAATGACTTCCGAAATTCTAGGCCTCGTGGTAGCCAACCAAGCATCTACTTGATCGTTATAATTGTTTTGGTAAGTGATCTCGGCCATTACACTCGACAAATCTACAGTCTTCAGGTTGGGCAATAAAATAGATTTATCAGAGCAATTTAACCCACAATTATCTCCACTACCTAGTACATAGTAGACTTTTAAGAATAGAAATATAAAAATATAAAATTTTATTTTCATAATATTAACTCAACCAAAGGGTTCAAAGCAGTGATTCGGTTAAAAACATAAAATAATTTAGAGAAAGAGTAGCTCAATTTATAAGAAGAAAAAAGTGCTCATATAAAATTAACAGATTGCCAATTATATTTGGCAGAATTGATGAAGTTAGTTAGAAATATTAGTTTTATTTTAAAAGCATAACTGTTTAATTTCATAGAAATTTATTTGAATAAAATTTTACTTTTAAAGAAAATTACCGATAAGGACGCATAATGGGCTTTAAAACATATGGTGAAAAAGTTGACCTTTTAAAAGGTGTGCAGAGTTTGCGATTATGGTGAAAATAATAGGTTTCAATTTCATATTATTTTTTCTAATTTTTATTGGATTGAACTCACCATTGGTACAAGGAGCTCCTAGAAAAAAACATCCACCCACGCTAATAGCCCAAATTGGTTCAGTTAATGTTAATGACCAAAAAGAAACTTCAAAACCTTTTTTTAAAATTGGTTATGAGCATTCGAACAAACAAGACGATTGCTTTTGGACTAAGCACGACATCTATAAAAAAGATTGCTTTAAAGGGTTACCAGATTGGTCGGCAGATATTGTAGCAACAACCAAAAAATTAGAAGATGATGAATGTAAAAAAGAAGATGCAAATTTTTTCAAAAACCCTGAATTAGCATGTAAATGCATAGAAAATCGTGTTGAAAATCACGATTCTAATAACGATCTTGAAAGGAACTTAATAAAAATAAAAAATGTCGAGCAGGATACTCTTCGTAGAAGTGAGTTAGATGAAAATATAAACAAAATTTTTATTAGAGAATATATTTTTAATATAGAAAATTTTAGATCGTGTAACGCCAATAACCGTTTTAAAAAACTTATAACTTTTAATAGACCACTGACAGAATCTAATTCTACATTACCTGAAAAATCAAAGTTCTGTTCTTCGTCCCGTGACTTAGTACAGGATATGAAATTATTTAAAAAAGTTGATAACAATGAAATACCACGCTTGAAATTTGAAGATACAATTAAGGCGGGATTAGATTTAGTAAGGCTGGGGTTGCCAAAAGGAGATGAAATATTAAAAAATTATTTAACCCTGAAGAAATCAGACCCAAATAAATATATGGAGATAGTTAAAAAATTAGAAATAGATGTTAGGGCCATTATCGGGGAATATTTCAAGGCGGAAGATGAGTTGAATAGTGTAGATAGACTTAAAAAAAATAAGTGCAACACAGAATCGTCTAAACTTGTAGAATCTTATACTCATTTGTGTAATTTCTTAAACAAATATACTACGGTTGAGATTAATAACGAAACAAAAGGATATTTAAAAATTGCTTTAGAAGTGATTACAGAAAACCCTGAAGCGATAAGAGAATCAATAGACGCTTTAATACAAGCGTCTGCTGGAAAAATTGGGGATTCAAGGGAAACGTCAATACGGCAAACCATAGATCAAAAAGTTAATGATTTAAAGAAAAGCTTTATAGATGGTCATCAAAACTTTTGTGATAATACCTTGGGAGATAAAGATGCACAAAATGATATTGACTCAATAAAAAAATACTGTTTTGATGATGCTATCAAAGAAGAACCTACACTCGAAAATAGCAAAAAATTTATTGAATCTTTAGAACAATTGCCGTCTCAAAACTCGCAACAAAAAAAATTAAAAGACCATGCCATATACAAGTATTGTAGTTATATTAGAATCAAATTTGCCGAAGTAAAGGAAATAATGGGAAGAAAAGAATCACATTCAAGTGGGTCACATTTGTGGATTAAAAAATTTATTAAAGAAAATCATATTTCACAAGCCTGTCTTAACTCTGAGAATGCTGCTCAGCAAAATCGGTTGTCTACTTCTATTTTGGAGGGTAACGGTCCCAAACCGATGATGGAAATGCAAAAATATTTATCTGAAAAGCGTCCTAATTTATTTTCTAAAACTCCAACAAATTACAAAAATCAAAAATCTTTTTCAAATGATGTTATTAAAAGCAATTCAACAACTGACGTTGATGGCAATTCAGTTTTAACTCCAAAATCAGACAACACACACACAGTTGCAGAGAATAATCAGAACTTGCCTGGAGCAAGACGCATATATTCATCTCTAGATGAAAAAAATAATAATATGATAGTACCTGCACCTTTCTCCAATAGATTAAAAGATGCTGCCGGTAAGGGAGTAACTGGAGTAAGTGAGGAGGACACAGGACCTAAAAATTCAGCTGTAGAAGCATATAGAAAATTAGATCCTTCTAAACAAATGAATGTGATAAAGGATTCAAACAATCCAGAGATGCTGGAAGAGCTTCTGCGGGAAGTGTTGAGGGCAAAAAGTAAAGAGACTGAAGACCAGAGAGAACTTGTGAAAGCGCTTAAGGAGCAGATTAAAGAATTACGAGAAGGAGATAAACGTAATTCAGGTTCACACAATGTATCACCAAGCATTGTGGCGCACTCTCCGCTAAAAGAAGGTTTTACCCCCCTTAATAGTAGAACAAAATCACCAATTAATCGACAGCCTCCCGTCTACCAATTGCCACTGGGACAACCTAATACTTTTGCAAACAAACAACCTGAAATTGCTCTTAAAGCTTCTTCTAGTGCTGGCTCAACTCAACCTGATGCAGGTGCGTTGAATGAATCGAGTAATAATTCTCAAAAAACTAATAATAGGGATGTCCTTCGAATTCTTAAAAAAGATTTAAAATCTCCAAACTTAGCAGATCTTGGACTTGATCCAGCTAAAGTTACGGAAAAGGGTGATAATATTGAAATTGAGTTAGTCGAATGCCCTGATGATATCCGCATCGAAGGAAAAGACGAAAAGTGTGTGAAGATGAAAGAACATGATAAATATGTGCTACAAAGTCATTATAAGGAAATGATAGAAACACAAAATGAAAAAAATCTGGTAAGTCAAGATCAAGTAAATCAAAGAAAGCCAGATAAAAAAACAGAACCACTACTAAAAAAACCATTTTCTACTGAAGAACTAAAAAAAATTATTAGATAAAAATGGAGTTTAATTGGACACTCCAAACGTCGAATATATTTCAGTTTTCCATATCTTATTCTGACATGAATAATGTTTAGATCACCTGTTTTTTTTTAAAACATGTGTCTCTAAAATATTTTCAACTGAACTGCTGGCCACTGATTTGCACATTGGTAATGATCATTGTGATTTACCTCAAAGAGAAAAAAACAAGCAGCACAGATCTGATTTACGTCAGTTGTTACGGTCTTGGGTATCACCAAGAATAATACCTTTGAGTTATTCTGCTTTATGAAATTCAAAAAAGAAAATATTAAATCTTAGTAGGCTTAAAGGTCTTTTAAGCCGGGGTTAATTTATCGTATTTCTTGTTTTTTATAGCAAAAAAATGTTGTTAGATTTGAAAATTATATCCAAGGGGTCATATGAATCACAGCTTTAAAAGAGAGGAAATTAGAATAAGATTAGGGGTTGATTTTAACCCCTATCGTGTAGTATATTTATGAAGAGTGTGTTGAGGCTGTATGAAAAAAAGATTTTTAGTAATGGCTGTGTTTTAGAAATGCGACTTTGGGAAATTACCAAAAACAATAGATACCCGGAGGGTATAAAATATAATTTGATTTTTATATGCTCTTCGGGTAATCGAAAAGTATTGATGGATAACCATAGTCCTAAAGGACATCATTATCATTTAGATTATGATCAGTTTGAATATTTATATCAGGGGATTCCTCAACTTCTTGAAGATTTTAAATTTTTAGTTAAAAAACATACAGGGGTGAATTTATGAAAAAATTGATAATATCGATGAAAAATACGGAAGATATATTTTTAAAATTTAAAAATACAGCACACCAGATTAAACAAGGAAAAACAATCAAATCGACATGCTATGAAATCTCTTTTGAATCTAGGAAAGATTTTAATCATTTTGTGAAAAATATGTATATTTTGATAGCGATTTTGAGAAGCAAGCCGCATTCAATTTACCAACTTGCATTGATTATAAATAAAGATTTGTCTAACGTAAAAAAAATTATCTCCTTTTTTGAAGCTATAGGGGCCGTGAAAATGGAAGAAAAAAAAGTATCTGGGAGAACAGAAAAAAAACCAGTTGTAGATTACGATAAAATAGAATTTGATTTAAAGGCTGCTTAAAAATTAATCAAGCAGCTTCCTTTTTCCACTGCCATTTAATGTCACTATTTTTACACCGGCTACATGCCAATATTATGAGGCACTCTGAATAAAATTAGTAAAAAAATAGAGCTATTTTTGTAACACTTAACAGTTTAGTTTTAAATCAAGATATTTTTTAAAGTTATATATTTGGTTATATTTG
>Ga0208375_1004959_pt1 | contig 10127 bp, 5 predicted proteins | sample RifOxyD1_FD_184038 | JGI IMG/M metagenome (GOLD analysis project Ga0208375, IMG submission 184038) | Soil microbial communities from Rifle, Colorado - Rifle Oxygen_injection D1 (SPAdes) | ecosystem: Environmental > Terrestrial > Deep subsurface > Rock core/Sediment | place: Rifle, Colorado...
CAGATGTATCTAAAAAAACATTGATTATTCTTCTACCTGGTCTCCCCGAATATCCCCTTCCAAAACAATTGATGCTTGACTTGGCAAATGCAGGATACTTTGTTATTTATCCACGTTATAGGGGGACTTTTGAGAGTGATGGCGAATTCCTATCTCGAAGCCCGGCATATGATATTCTTGAATTGCTAACTTTTTTAGAAAAAACAAAAAAAATAACCGAACTTTATTCCCCTTCTGAAAAATTAATAGAATTCTCTAAAGTGGTTGTCTTAGGGCCAAGTTTTGGGGGGAGTGTGGCACTTCATTTAAGCCAACTTACAGAAAAAATAAGCAAATACCTTGTTTTTGCCCCTGTCCTTGATTTTAAAAGTCATGGGAACATTCAATCCGAACAAGATCTCAAGAATCTTTTGAGATTTTTAGAGCAAGGATATAAAAATGTATATCGATTCAAAAAAGAAAATTTTTACAAACTATTGAAAGGTGAAATCTTGCCTTCCGCCTTTGATAATAAAATTGATTCATCAAAAATAGTCTTGATTCATGGAAATAAAGACCCTTCTGTATCCTTTCAAAATTCAAAAAAATTTGCCGAGCTATCTGGATGTAAATTTGTAGAAGTTGAAGGAGGGCATCTTTCTTTCTCAAAAATCCCTATTTCCCTCATCTTAAGTCTTTTAGAAAAATGATAGACCTTGCAATTATCCTATGCGGGGGCAAAGGTACACGATTCGGAGCAGACAAACCCCTTACCTGCTATCGTGGAAGAACAATAATTTCTCATGTTTTAGAGGCCGTTAGTGATGCTAAAATTGAACGAGTGATTCTTCAAGCGAATATAGAAAATCATGAAGAAATACAAAAAGAAGCAGAAAAATATTTAGATACATATTTGGTAGATTCTCATCCCCCTAATGGAGTCCGAAGAATTCCATTAAAATTTGAATCGGAGATTAGAAAGGGATTTTATCTCATTGCAGGAAATCAACCCCTAAGAAGCGATCATCTTGAAAAATTGAAAACAGAATATCTCCGAGATAAAGAGTGGGCACTAACGCTTTATCCATGGGAAATTTCAGATGCCCTTGAAGATGATCGCCCTGTTTCAATATCAGATGAGGGATATCTCTATGTCACAACAGAGAAAAGATTTATTGCTCATCTTCCTGCAATTATTGATGCGAGAATACTTTGTCACATTGAAAGGGAAAATTTTCAATACCGTATTATTAGAACATTCTATAATGCATTAAACTTCCAAAAAATTCATGGAGTTATTGCGAATATGCCTCCTGAATTTGATGATGAAAAAATGTTTAAAAAAACTAGAGGGTATATTGATGCCCTTTATACATATCATTGAAATAAGCATCAAATTAAGACAATATTGGATAAATACTTAAAAGCGGTGTTTTTTTATAATTTTATGGCTGAAGAGAAATTTCCTGAAAGATACCAAAGACTTTTATTAGGATATATGAAAACAGGACTGCGGGATTATCATCTTTTGAATGATTATTTTGAGACCGGGGGAAATTTTGAAGGGCTGGAAAAATTGGCAAAAAAAGGATTGAAGAAAATGAATGCAACATAAGGAAGATAAAAGAGAAAATTGAAGAGAAATTACAGAAATAAAATCCCTGAATGCAATCCTTAAATTGCAGAAAAGAAAGATTTAAATACCTAGTAAAATAATCTTAAAAATGGCGAAAGAAAAACCTATCATAAACGTTGTGTTTGTAGGGCATGTTGACCATGGAAAAAGCACAACAATAGGACACCTTATGTACTTATCCGGAAAGTTTTCTCAGCAAGAGCTGGATAAATTAAAGGCTGAAGCTGTTAAACACGGCAAGGTTGGTTTTGAGTTTGCATACTTTATGGATAAATTTAAAGAAGAGAGAGAAAGAGGCGTAACTATTGACCTTTCTTATGAAAAATTGCCAACACAAAAATATGAAGTAACAATTATTGATGCTCCTGGACACAAAGACTTCGTAAAGAATATGATTACTGGCGCTTCGCAAGCAGATGCTGCTTTCTTGACTGTAGCTGCTAAAGAAGGAGTGCAACCACAAACAAAAGAACATGTCTGGCTTTTAAGAACAATGGGAGTTAAGCAGATTGCTGTTTTGGTTAATAAAATGGATACTGTTGATTATGATGAAAAAGCGTTTATTAAAACAAAAGAAGATGTTTCTAAAATCTTAAAGGAAGCAGGATTTAAAATAGCAGAAATCACTTTTATTCCTATCTCTGGACTTAAGGGCGATAATTTGACCAAGAAATCTGACAAGATGACATGGTATAAGGGGCCTACTTTATTGGAGCAATTTGACCTTTTCAAGCAGCCCGAAAAACCAACTGATTTGCCATTGAGAATGCCTTTGCAGGATGTTTATGAAATTACAGGCATTGGCGCTGTTCCTGTTGGCAAGATTGAAACAGGCACAATGAAAATTGGACAGAAAATAATTGTCCTGCCTGGAAGGTCTGGAAAAGGCATTGAAGGAGAAATAAGATCAATTGAGATGCACCATGAACAATTGCAGCAAGCTGAGGCTGGAGACAATGTCGGAGTCAACATGAGAGGAATTGGAAAGAAAGATGTTGCAAGAGGAGATGTTGTCTGCGATATTAACAAACCTGCACAAATAGCAGAAGAGTTCGTTGCGCAAATTGCAGTAATTTCGCATCCAACAGTAATTGCAAAAGGATATACTCCTGTATTTCACATTCACACAGCACAAGTGCCTTGCCAGTTCATTGAGCTCATTGAGAAGACTGCTCCTGACGGCACTAAGACAGTAAATCCTGATTTCCTGAAAAACGGAGAAGTTGCAAAAGTAAGAATCAAGCCAATTGGAAATCTTGTATTGGAAACACACGCAAAGAATCCGCACATGGCTGGATTTGCAATCAGAGATGCTGGAGCTACAGTAGCTGCCGGAGTCTGCATTGAAATTAAGGAAAAGAAGTAATTTTTTAGAGATTAATCTTGTCCCAAATAATGCTGATTATTTCTTTTTTAATTTGTTCTCTTAATTTATAAGTATTCGCCCAACTCGCATGAGCCTGCCAACCATGATAACTTTCGAATAAAGTATAAAAATCAATTATTCCTTCTCTGAAAAAATTCACTTTTCTGCGCATATTTTTTATATTGCGCTTTCTTAATAGTTTGAAATGATAAAAATTCCTAAAACCTACAAAGTCAACTCCTCTTGATAATGGGATAATCCTTGACTTTTGCGAATGTAGTTGCAATCTCAATTTGTTCATTAAAAATTCATTTATTTGTTCTTTCCAAACGGCTAATTGTTCTTTTGATTCGTGCAAAATGACGAAATCGTCAACATATCTTATATAATATTTTACCTTTAATTTATGTTTGACAAAATAATCTAATTCATTAAGATAAACATTAGCAAAGAATTGGCTCGTTAGATTTCCAAGAGGCATCCCTCTTTGGCAAAAACCCGTTCGCCCCCCCCCAATTTGCCCTTTAGGCAAATTGGCTAATATCTGCTTAATCAGCCAGATAACTTTTTCATCGGTTATCTTTCTTTGAATTATCTCAATTAAAATTTCATGATAAACTTCTTCAAAGTAATGTTTTATATCTGCTTTTAATATGTAGCAAGGTATTTTATTATTTTTAGTTACTTTCCTTTTATAATAGTCAAGTCTTTTAAGTGCGAAAGATGTCCCTTTACCTATTTGGTTTGCACAAGAATCAAAAATAAATTGTTTCTCAAATATTAGGCCAATAACATTAATTAAAGCGTGATGCACAACTCTATCTCTAAATGCTGACTTACTTATCTTTCTTGTTTTTGGGTCTCTTAGGATAAAATTAATTAATGGTTTGGGTTTGTAAGTTTTATTTTTTAATTCGTAATGCAACATAAAAAGATTTTTTAGCAGGTCTTTTTCAAATTCAATTATATTTAGTCTTTTAGTTTTTCCTTTCCTCGCATTTCTCCAAGCCAAAATTAAATTACTAAGAGAATAAAAATATTCGTAAAGATTATTGTGGGTTTTCATGAGATAAATGTAAAGCAAAAACCTCTTCTCGGCCTTTCATTCTCCTTTTTAACAAATTTTTCCTGAATGAAAAACCTCGACCTAAAGCCATTCCGCGAACCCTGTTGCCGTTGTTGAGGTTCCTGTTGTCGCCATTGAGGTTAGACCTGTTGTCAAGGTTCCTGAACCACGCCGAAAGGGTAGTCTCCATACCTTACAAACCACCACCAATTTAGTTTTCGTTTTACTACTAACTGTCAAGGTTGAATTTTATAGCCTAAGCATTGATACAAAGACTTGTGGCCCTTATACTCCACATACAAAAGAGCAGGTCGAGGCAATATATAGAGAATTTAACAGATTATAACTTTTTTGGTATGAAATTCTCTAATGGTAAATTGCAGAAGAAAGGAAATATGAACCATGCAATCCACTATAATTAGATAATATCCACTTTTAATTCTTTCTCTTTAATGCTTCAAATATTGTTCTTTCAATTCCATCAGTTATACCGATGCTATTAAGCGCGTCTTTTAAATTTTTGATTGTGTAAAGTTCGCTATTTTGAGTGCCTGAAATTTTTTGCGCGCTGGCTTCGCCAGAAACCAAACGCACCCCGCGAACCCTGCTGCCGCCGCTGAGGAGGAGCCCGCAGTCGCCAAGGAGGCAAGACCAGTAGTCAAGGTACCTGAACCACGCCTGTCTTGCGAAGGGTCGTGTTTGCTCATTAACATAATTTTTATCAACTACAAGAACAGGCATTTTGCTAATACCTGCATCTTTCAGAAATTTACCATAGGCTTGTGCTTGCTTCTCGCCACCAAAAGCATATACTGTTAATGCTTCAGAACCAAATCTTTTTGTGGGAATTTCAATATTCTCTTCAGGGAAATCAATTGAATCTGTTAAAGATTGTTCAAGCTGTTCTTGTGCAATATAAAATTCTTTATCATTTCTATGTGCGTCTGTTGCTCCTTTTGCAGATTGTAAAATAGGGGAGTTTCTTACAAGTTTTGGCGTGCTATTTGGAATATAAATAACTCCTTCTCTTGTCCAATTTCCATTTTTAGAAACATAAGCGTCTTTGCCCTGTTGCATTCTCAATTGCGCATTTTGAGGCAAAGAAATAAGTTCTAAACCATTTTCTTGAAGAACAGCTAATCCTTTATCAAATGGAGCATAAACTATACCTGATTCAATTCCACTTGGCTTTATATCTATTGTTAATTCGGCCATATTTTTTACAGAATTAATTAGTATTTAAATCTTTCTATTGTTACTATTAGATAGTTAATATAATATTGAATTGTATCTTATAATTGCAATTAATTATTGAGATGTTAAATTGAACATTTATTTTTTGACTACATCAAGGAAAAAACATACTATCTTGCTCAATTATGTCTCTATATTTTCTTCTTTTCAGAAAAATTAGCAAAATAATATTTAATTATTCCCCGCATCCGCTTCTTGTCGTCTGTTTGCAGCTCGTGCATACAATAGCGCAATTCCCGATTCTTTTCGCGGGTCCTCCGCAAATAGGGCAGGTCACGCCTTCATTCCCAAAATCAGCCAGTTCAGCTTGCTCTTCCTCAATATGCTGCAATTCTCCAATTTCTATTTTTATGCCGCCACTGCCCTCACCAAAATTATTCAGCATAAATTGTGCAACATAGTCTACAATTGATGAAGCGCTCTTAATTTGAGTAAGATTTTTATCAAGCGCACCTCCCTCTTCATTTTTTATAAATCCTGATGGCTCAAATTTCTGATGCCTGAATTTCTTGAATAAGTCATTGACAGGCGCGCCATATTGCAGGTTTAATGATACGGATCTTGCCCACGCATCCATCAATCCTTTAATAGTCGAGCCTTCCTTATGTATTACCACAAAAATCTCTCCCGGCAGGCCTCCATCATACAATCCAACTGTCAAATAGCCTTTATGCCCCGCAATATCAAATTTATGGGTAAGCGCCTTTCTTGTTTGCGGCATTGGCACCCTCTCTCTTGTCATGGCTTTTTCTTTTTTCTTGACAATTTCTCCTTCTGTTTTTTGAGTGTTCAAGGGCTGGCTGCGCTTGCTGTTCTCGCGATAAATTGCAACAGCCTTCAGCTTCTTTTCCCATGCATAAATATAAACATTGGCAATATCTTCAACAGTGCAATTCTCTGGCATATTAACTGTTTTGCTGATGGCTCCTGAAATAAATGGCTGAACAGCAGACAGCATGTCAATATGTCCTACATAATGTATAGATCTAGTTCCTTTAGCAGGTTTAAACGCGCAGTCAAAAACAGCCAAATGCCCTGCCTTAAGATGCGGCGCACCTTCAATAGTATCATTCTTGTCAATATAATCTATAATCTCTTTAATTTCACCAGCTCCATAATTCAATCTCTGCAAAGCCAATGAAACACTTCTATTAATAATCTTCAGCATCCCTCCCCCGCTTAAAACTTTGTATTTAACCAATGCAATATCTGGCTCAATACCAGTAGTGTCACAATCAAGCATAAAAGCAATAGTGTTATGGCTAATAAAACCATTTGCAGTGTAAGTTACATTCTCAGGCACAGATAGGTCATATGTTGGTTGTATACCCCCGTCTATATTGCTATCTACCCTATCATAGAAGAATTGAAGAGTCCATAATAACTGTGGATTTTTCGTATCCCGATATAATTGAAATACTTTTTCTCTTGGAATAGCTTGATACCTCCTTAAAGAAAGCAAAACGGCATCTCTGTGTATACTTCCAACTGGTGCTGTTTCGTCTACTAATTCCTTTGATAGATAAATATAATCATTCTTTCCACTTTGTAAACTTCTAACCAAACTAACCTCGTTTGTTTTCCTACTACTAAGAAATCCAATTTTATCTAAGAATTCTTTATTATATGCTACATTCTTTAATCTAGAAACATACAATTCTCCTTCACCCCAACCAGATTTATCTATCTTTGTTATGGTGGGATATCCAAGCGCCAAAAGCAAGGTCTTTATTTCTTGGGTAAAACTTTTACTGCCACTTGAAAAAGAAGGGACTCCCATTGAAACGGTTCCATCAGCTTCAAATAATCCTCTTAAAAATGCAGAATATATTTTTCTGTTATTAGTGTGCAATATTGCATCCGGTATACGAGGAGTATATCCCTTTCCTTTATGACCTTCCGTCGGCTTTAATTTAGCAAATCCGCTAGCATCCCACCACATAGTCAATGGAACGGAATTTACTGCAACTTCCTTATACCTCTCTTGCTGTGTTATTTTTACATTAAGATTAAATAAATTTTTCACCAATCTTCTTAATCTTTCAACCACATCTTCATCCTTATTATCAACACAGAACCTTAATCCTTTACTATGTAGGCTGCCATCCCCCATGAAATAACCTATAACTTCTGCTAATTCCTCATCCATTTTTACAGGCGTTTTTAATTCAAAATCAGCATTCCAGTGCAATTCAGGCTTAAGAGGAAGTAAAACTTCTTTTTCATCTCCAAAAATAGTATTAATTGCGAGAGGAACTATATCATTTTCTTTAATTTCTGAGAATTTCTTCCAAATCCAATTATTTGTCTCTGGATCTAAAACTTTTATTTGGTGTTTTTCTGTTCCTTGAATTTCATATCCGGAAGCAGTTCTTATCTTTCTTGTCTGTGCTTCTCCATTTATGTAAAATTTAGTGGCTTCTTTAGGCCCTTCATCAGTCATTACTTTAAACGAAACATCCTGCCATTTATCTCCTTTTTTATTTCCAAAACTTGTTAGTCTTACTAAACCTTTATCAGTTGAAATTAACGAGTTCTCTGTTAAACATCCGGTTGGCGCAAGGACAGTTGTTTGCGCATTTCTAAAACCATATAATTTTCCAAGTTCAAGCGCCTCGCTCCAGCAGTCCCAAGCCACATTAACTAAATCTCTTAAATCTGTAGGAATCTTCTCAACATCAATCTCTTTTACATGCTCTCTCTGCAGTTTAATGACATTTAGCATGCTCTCTCTATTTTTCGCAAATTCATGGAATGGCCCTATTAATTTTGCTAATTCACCGCTCGTTTTATAAGCCTCGCCGCACATAACCGCACTAATAGCTGCCGCAACAGCCCTTCCTTCTTCAGAATCATAAGGCAAGCCCAATGACATCAGCAATGCCCCAAGGTTTGCATATCCTAAACCCAATGGCCTGAAGAAATGCGAATTTTCAGCAATTTTTTCAGTAGGATAGCTTCCCCAGTCGACAATAAGATCCATTCCGATAATGAAAGTTCTTATTACTTTTTTAAACTTCTCAATATTAAATCCCCCGTTAGCTGTTCTAAATCTCATCAAATTAATTGAAGCAAGATTGCATGCGCTATCATCTAAAAAGAGGTACTCGGAGCAATTATGAATTGTAACTCCATTAGCAACAAAAGTATGCGTTAAAGGTTCAGTCAGGTCATATACTTCCTCCTCGCCTTTATATTCAAGAGACCTTACAGCATCAATAGGTAAATCGCTATATGTTCCTCTTTGTTCATTGAGCATCCTTAATCTTTCACTTTTCTTAGATTCAGGCATAAATCCTATTAATTTCTCAAATTTTATTCTGCTTGATCTTGATATGTGAAGAGAATTCATTTCTTTCACATTATATTCTTTTAATCCGCCCTTTCCATCTGGCAGGAATGATTTCAATTTCCCAGCCCGCCTATTTGTATAAATCTTGCTTTTTATGCCAAATCCTAGCAATAAAAGCTGGGCCTCTTTTAATAATTGTAAGCTCGCAGAATCCAAGGCAACATATTGTGATTTCTCTCCATAATTTGCAACAGTTCCATCAGACGTAAATAGCCCCTGTAAAACATATTTCTGCGCTCCCAAAGGCAAGTTAAACATTTTCTCAGAGATTCTTTTTTCATGAGATGCTAAATTTAGCTCAATTATATCACTAAATTTCTTTAAAAGGGATGTATTTGTGATATTATATCTGCATGCTGTAGGAGCCATGCACACTTGAGCAGGGCAGTTTTTATGAGTAATTCTTGTATAATTTGTAGCAACATATTGGGCAAATTTTTCTAATATGGGTTTTTCTTCTTCTTTATTCATTGTTAATATAATATTTCTAGGGGTCAATTTTCCGCTTCCCCCATCCCCCAAATAAACGCCCAGCATTTGATAAAAGGTCTTATCTTTTGGCTCTTCAATCTGAGAAACTGGATAATTAGGCAATAGTATATAATCCTCTTTTGTTAATTCACAAGAAGGAACAAAACCCCTATTTACAGTAAATACCTTATGGTCTCCTGTCAATTTAATTTCATAACCGCTTTTAGTTTTTAATAAATATACTGGCTTTCTTCCAGTCTTGAAAGAGCCATTTATTCTAGATCGATTAATAACTCCCGTATTTGTCAAAATATCTGTTTCTTTATCTAATAAGGCGTCTATTCTAATCCATCTTCCCCCCTCTACTAAAACCCTTGTATCTCCAGTAACACACGGGTTGCTTGCATTTATTCTCCCAGAATTCTTGCAAGTATGATATTTATTAATAATTGTATCGCACTGTATTCCAGGATCGCCGCAAGTCCATGTTCCTTCTGCAATTTTATTCATAATTTCTTTTGCTTTGTAAGTTTCGCAGGTTTCTCCATTCTTTACAAATTTTGTTTTCCACTCGCTATTATTTTTTACAGCCAGCATAAATTCATCAGGCGCTCTTACAGACATATTGCAGTTTTGGAATAAGACGCTGCTGTATGCCTCGCCATTCATTCCGCCGCCATAGCCCTGTTCAATTAAAGCCCATGCTTTCTTTTCTTCATTTTGTTTCGCATTAATAAAATCCATAATATCAGGATGCTCAACATTCAAAATTTCCATTTTTGCAGCTCTTCGCGTCTTCCCGCCAGATTTAATCACTCCTGCATATACATCATAGCCCCGCATAAACGAAACAGGCCCAGACGCCCTCCCGCCCCCCGTTAGCCTTTCTCTAGAACTCCTCAGATTTGACCGATTTGTTCCTGTCCCAGAGCCTGCTTTAAACAAATTAGCTTCTGCAGCCTGCACAGCCATTATAGACTCCATATTATCTTCAACACTTTGT
>Ga0208375_1004960_pt1 | contig 10123 bp, 10 predicted proteins | sample RifOxyD1_FD_184038 | JGI IMG/M metagenome (GOLD analysis project Ga0208375, IMG submission 184038) | Soil microbial communities from Rifle, Colorado - Rifle Oxygen_injection D1 (SPAdes) | ecosystem: Environmental > Terrestrial > Deep subsurface > Rock core/Sediment | place: Rifle, Colorado...
GTCTTCAGAGCGAGGCTAAGTAAGGTTAAGAAGCAAGAGTTACTTTACATAACATCAATTCTAATAACTCCCAATATCTAACCAATACTCCAAAACAACAATAGTTAAAAAGACTGAAAATCTAAGGTTTGTATGGAATTTAATAGGGGCGTATGTCCTGAATGTAAAAATACTGGAATGGTGAAAGAAAAAGACGGAACATGTCATACTTGTTGGAAATGTTTGCAAGACGGCAGGCTTGACTGCCATTCGGATACAGTCCCTGATACAAAAATAAAGTGGTGAGGTAAATAATTAAGATAATGCCTTCTTCTTAATAATGAAACCTTCTTTCATATTCTGGGTGATTAAACCATTCTAAAATTATTGAGATAATTTCTATTTTGTTTGGAGTTGTGATTGAATAAATAAGTCTCCAACCATCGGGCAAATCATATTTCCAAAGATTTTTTATTCCATATTTTTGTATGTATTCTTTTGGAATTAATCTTTTTGGAATTGGAATTCCACAAAAAGCATTTTTCTTTATATCTTCTTTAGCTCTATTTATCCATTTTTTGATTTCATCATTATCATTTAAGTCATTAAACTCTTTTTCAATTTTATCATCAGCGAATATAATCTGACAAGGTTTTATTAATCTCATTTTAATATCTTTTTCTTTTCATAAATTTTTTAGCAACTTCAGGACTCCAGATATAAACAACAATTCCTTCTTTGCTTATTGCAATTTTGTTTATACTTTGCAAATAATCTAATATAACTAAATATGTTTGCCACATTACTTTTTTTGGCAGTTTTTTCCATAATTCTGTTCTATTAAACTCTCCACTATACTCTTCAATTATTTTTTCTACCATTGATACAGTTTCAAGTGTAGGACTTCTTGCTATAGGGTTTATTATTTCTTGTTCCATAATATCTTATATATCAATTGATATATAAAGCTTTCGCCTATAAGTTTTATTAATCCTTATCAAAATTTATTTAAACATCTAATTTTTTAATTAAGCATGACTAAACTAAATCAAATATACAAATGTGAAATCTGCGGGAATATAGTTGGAGTTTTGCATATAGGAGTAGGACAATTAGTATGCTGTGAAAAACCAATGACCCTATTAAAAGAAAATGATGTTGATGCTTCAATTGAAAAACATATTCCAATAATGGAAAAAACAAATAATGGGATTTTAGTTAAGATTGGAAGTATTCCTCATCCAATGGAAAAAGAACATTATATTGAATGGATAGAATTAGTCGCTGATAATATTTCCTATAGAAAATTCTTAAATCCAGTTGAAAAACCAGAAGCAGAATTCTGCATAAAAGCTAAATCAATAACTGCAAGAGAGTTGTGCAATCTTCATGGATTATGGAAAAGTGAATAACCAATAAATATTTAGTTCTAAGTTTAGCATTGCTGTGATTACTTAATCCTCTTATAAGAATTTTTTAATTTCTTTTCAGCCCACCAACTATAAGCTATTCCAATTATTATCAATATCGGAATCAAATAAAAATGGTTTTTGAATAAAGTAAAATTAAAGAAATAAACAAATATCAACCATAGATCAAAAACCGCATAAACAATAATTAAAGTAGTTAAAACTAATTCTTCTGTTTGAGTTGGAATTTTATCTACCTTTTTTGATAACCAAGCTCCACTTTTAACCCCAAAATAAAAGATTATTATGACAAGAGGAGTCATGAATAATGGATTGCTTATTCCAAGTAAATTTGCGATTGGCCTCAATATATTGCTCTCAAGCCCACTTCCCTCTGCGAAAATTACATCGAGAAGCTCATCAAGAATAACCAACAATATTAAAATAATCCATCCCAAAGTTTTAGATAAAACTGGTTGCATAATAGTATTATTGATATTGAGTATAAAAAGTTAATGGAAATAAATTTTAAATTTAGCAAAGTAAAGTTTATAAGTACCTCTTCCATTTAATTATTATGAAAAAGAGGGGTTTTATTGGAGTGTTCGCTCTATTTTTATTAGTATGTCTTGCCAGTGTTTCTGCTACTTCTATTGATGATGAATTTAAAAAACTCGCTAATTATGCAGAAGAGTATGAAACAGGCAATTTAGATTATGTTCAGCTTTTGATTTATAGTTCTGCTGTTCGCGAAAAAATGAATGAAGATTTAGGAGCAACTGGTAAGGAAATAGGCGGAGTTTTAAAACAAGAGCAGATTAAAAAAATTTTAGGAGAGTCAATAGAAGATACAAAATGGGTTTGGTCAGAAGCTGAAGAAAAAGAAATAAGATTGGATAATTCTGCTCCAGTCTGGAAAAAAATAGTATTTGATGGAAAAAAAATTCAAATAAGATTAAATGCCTGGCCTTCTATATTTAGCAAAAAAGAATTTAAAGAAAATAATGAAAATAAAGAAGGAAAAAATAAGGAATTTGAAGATTTAGAAGGAAAATTAATTTATAGATTAAATTTTGAAATTGAATTTAAAAAACCAGAAGAGCAATTGAATATTCAAAGTAAAATAGATAATATTCAAACTCTTGCGCAAACTTTTAACTCTGATCCTTCATCTGGAAATGCAGAATCTTTAGCTAAAGAAAGCGTAAATGCAGAAAGAGTCTTTGAATCTTATTTTCGTCAAAGTGGAGGAAAATGCGAAGATATAATGGGCAGTATTTTTGGCGCAGAGAATAAAAGGCAGACTCAACAATTGCTTGTTCAGGAAATTAGTTTTTGTAAAGGAGATAATTTTGAAGTAATTGCAAGATTAGAAATGTGTGATGAGTGTGAATGGAACTGGATAAATTTGGATTTTTGGTTTGAGGGGAGAGGGCCAGGATTTAAAACAAAAGAAGGAGAAAAAAATCCCATCTCTCCTAAAAGTTTCGAAAATCTGAATTCTGCTGAGTTTGAAGGAGAAGTTAAAAAAATAATAGATGAAATAAAACAATTATGCGATAATAAAGATTTTTATTCTATTATGGGCGCAAAAAATAAACTTTGGCCGTTAAATGAGGCTTGGAATCAAAAATCGAATAATGTCTGGGAAGAAGTTGACAAGACTTTTAAATCTCAAGTAGAATCTATGGCACAAGAACAACGCCAAGAATTTGATCAGAATTATGGTTGGATAAAACAAGAACAAGAAAAAAGAAAAAAAGTAAAAGAATTAAGTGAACTTAATTATGGGGCAAGAAAACAATTCTACCTAAACTTATTCTCCAGTTATGATAAGAAAGAATATTCTTTTGCTCAAATAGAATTTCAAAAAAGACTTGTTGAAGAATTTAAAGAAAGAGGAGAAGAAATCTGCAATAATAACCAAGATGATAATAAAAATGAAGCAATTGATTGCGCTGATGAACAATGCGGTGGAAAAATTTGTGGCAAAGGAAAAAATATTATTCAAGATGGAAATGAAACAAAAGAACTAGAAGTTGATTTTTATTGTATTGAAAAAGAATGCAAAGCAAAAGAAGAAATAAAAGAAGCAGTTAGGAATGTTTCTATAATTTGTCTAGAACTTCCCCCCGTAGAATGTCTAGAAGGAAGCAAAGTTTTCTTTAGCAGATATAATAATGAAACTAATTGCCCGATAGAAACTAGTTGTTTAGAAGAAACAAAATCTTGTAATATGAATGAAGATTGTAAGCAACCTGCATGTGGCATAGTAGAATGCAAAGAGAATAAATGTGAAGTAACTAAATTAACAGAATGTCAAAAATTAGAATGTGTGGATGGAGATGAAAAAATTTGTGTATTAGATGGAAGAATTGTTGAAATTTGCAGTAACGGATTCTGGGAAAAAACAGGAGAGTGCAAAGAAAATTCTGAAATTAGGAATGAAACTATTGTTGGAAATGAGTGTTTAAGCGCAAATGATTGCGGGAGTGATAATGTTTGTAATAATGGAATATGTCAGGTACTGCCTCAAGTTATTATTGTTGAACCTGTAGAAGAAATTTCTTCTGAAGAAAATAAAGAGGAACAAAAAACTGAAGAACAAACTTCTGATCAAGAATCAACTTCTAAATCTCAGAAACAAACTCCGATTGAATCTGAATCAAGTCAAGAATCTGAAACACAAGAAGCTCCTGCAACTTCTGAACCAACTCAAAAATCTGAATCAGGAACAACAGGAAATATTATTTTTAATTTTATAGGATTATTTTCAAAGATGAGACTTACTGGAGCAGTTATCACTGGGTTTGATACAGAAGAAACACAAACTCCTCAAACAACAACACAAACTCCTCAAACAACAACTTCCCAGACTGATGAATCTGGAAAAAATCAAGAAGAAATTAAACCTGAAACTGGAATAAATAATGAAGGAGATACAATTAATAGAAATGGCGAGCCAGTTAATAAAGAAGGAGAATTTGTTAATAGAGATGGTGAATCTAAAGAAAATAGAAATCAAGATGATGACAAAAAAGAAGATGATGGCGAAAGAAAAGAGGAAAATAAAGAAAGATGTAAAAAAGAATGCAAACGACCTTGTGTTGAAAAATGCATTAGAGAAGAATGCGGAGAAAAACTTGAGTGCGCAGTGGATGAAACGCAAAAAAAGTGTGAAGGAACTTGCGAAGTTGGAGATAATTGCGTTGAAAAATGTATGCAAGGAGGAGATTGGTGGAAAGAATTTGAAAACAAAGATGAACATAAAGAAGAAAAAGGTGTTTTTCAGGTAGGAGGAAGTTGCAGAACTAGTCAGGGAAAAACCGAAGGATTTATCTGGTTTGGGGGATGGGGCAAGCCATTTGAACAAATTCAATATTTAAAAAATAAATATTATTCTGGCGGGCAAGCTGATTGGTGTAAAGATGATTTTGAAAATTTAAAAAAGCAAAGACAAGAGTTTGAAAAAGGTTTTAATCAGGAATTTGTTGAATGGTTTTTTGAAAAATATTTAGTTAATTCTGCAGAAAACTGGGAACAATCTGTATCTGGAATTTTTGAACTTTATTGGAAAGATGTTGATAATTCTAGAGAAATGGCTTATAGGATGCAATGCCTTGGAATTAATGAACTGCCAAGTGTTAATCTAATTAATGTAAAGTATAATACAGAAGAATATGGGAGTATAGAATTTTGGGAAGAAATAAAAACAGTAAAATTAGAAGGAATGGATAAAGAAGTGCAGATTGTTTCTCCTTATATGAAAGCATGGATTTTTCCTCCAAAAGAGTTTATAATTGAGATGAAACAATCAATGAAAAATCATGAGTTTCCAGGATCTCCTAAACAAAAGATTGAAAGAGAAAATGAAGAAGGACCAACAGCAGAGGAAAGAGAAATCATAAAGCAAGATGAGAAATTTATGAAACAGATAAAAGGAATAAGTGAAAAATATGGAGGAGATTTAGATGCAATTATAAGATTTGTTGACAATGGAACAGTTGTTTTTAATTTATATGCTCAAGTAAATGAGAATGATATAATAAAAGTTAAACCAATGTTGCCAGAAGAAGTTCCGCAAGAAGATGTAAGGCTCGAAATTGAATTTCAAAGGATTTATGATATGATTTATATGCAAGAAAAAGATATGCAGGGAGAAAGAATAGAAAGTCCGCCATGGGACAAAAAAATTCAGCCAATACAAAAAATAAAAGAAGCAGTTAATGGAGTGAAAATGTATTTTAAATTAAAAGATATATTTAATTCTGCTAAGATTACTCCTGTTGAATCTGAAAAAGATGTAAGAAGTTTATTTAAAAAATTTATGTCAATGATGATGGAAGATGAAAGAGGTTCTAACAAGTCTCCTAAAGGAGAATCTGATAATAAAGATAACAAAAATATCAAGGGCAATAGTGTGGAAGAAGATATTTGGGAATCAAAAGAGGCAATTACTGGAGAAATTATTTTTAATTGATAAGAAATCCCTGTAGCTTGTTGCGGTTGGGAGTTTCACTTAAACCTAAATTTTAACATAATCACAAAATATTAACTAACCTAACCCTTCATCTCAATTTTTATATTAACTGTCTTAGGTATTGGAAGACGCATGATAGAATGAAGAACTCTGTCATTTGATGGAAGATCAATTACTCTTTTATGTATTCTCATTTCAAATCTGTCAAAGGTTGCTGTTCCATTTCCACAAGGAGATTTTCTCGTTGTAACCTTTAATCTTTTAGTTGGCAAAGGTATTGGACCTCTGGTTGTAACTCCTGCTTTCGATGCTATATCTTTGATAGTATCCGAAATCTCATTTAGTTTTGAGATGTCAATACTTGATAGTTTTATTCTTACTACTGATGCCATGAATATTATCGTTAAAGTTGGTTTAAAAATCTTTTCTATGACAAATGTGGCTGAAATTAGAATTTTCTTGCACTAACTTGGTGTATCTTGTCTTATTTATCTAAGCATTAAAAAATTGATAATCACTTCTGCTAATTCCACCATATTTTTCTCTAGCTTCTACAAAGTTTAATTGAAGTTTAATTAAAAATAGTAAGTTAAATTAATCAAATATGAAAATAAATATTAATTAAATATTAAATTACAATATTTTTCTCCTATGAAAAATTTGCTATGGATGCATTAGCAAAATATTCGTGAAGGAGAAGTAGTGTTAGGAAAAGGAAAGGTAGTGTCAGGAAAATTTGGTATTCTAAAGGAGATGTAGTGTCAGGAGAACCATTGGTTCCGAGAGAAACTGAATGTTTCTCTGGTCCCAAGAACAAGTATGTTCTTGTTGGCTTCCACACGAGCGAGGATAGAGAGTAAAGTAAACGTCATAAAAGTAGGGCAGTCTGCGCCGCGAGCAGAACTGCCCTGTCGCCACAGCCATGTGTGGCGATATAATTAGGTGAAATTATCAGGATTTAAGGGTTTCGATGAGCGAAAAAGATTAAAAGTATATGGTTTCTTTGATTGTTATGAATATTAAGGAATTTAAAGAAATTCTTGAAAAATTAAAACAAGAGGATATTATTTTTGACTTTCATTTTTATAAAAGAAGCGGAGAAAGGCCGATAAATGAGGGAATGGTAAGAAGTTTTTTATGTCAGATTAACAAACTAGAAAAAATTGAACAAGGAAATAGAAAAGACAGATTTAAGTTATGGTTCAAAATGAGCAGAAAATATTCATTAATTTTAATTGCAGATGTTAAAATTGAGAAAGGTTTAAAAGTAATTAGTGCTTGGAATACTGATAGAAAATGGCAAGACAAATTAAAACAATAGATTATGATCCTGATAATGATATATTATTTATATCTGATGGTGAGAAAGTAAAAGCTTCTTTAGATATTGGAGATTTTGTTTTAGATGTAAGTCATAGTAACTTTATTTGTGGTATTGAGATAATGGATGCAAGTGAAAATTTAGGAATAGATAAAGATGTTTTAAAAAATATCAAGAGTATGAAAATGTCAGTTACATACCAAACAAATCATGTTTATGTTCTTTTAATAATAATCTTTAAGGAGGGATATAAAGAAGTTAATATACCTATCCCATTAACTCTTGATTTAGGGCATAAAACACCAAAGCAAGAAGTTTTGATGTATAATTGACTCAGTAATCATATGAGATAAGAACAAATATAAAATAAGAATTCTTAATTAAGGGATGATAACCTTTAGCAATAAAGATCATATTTATATTGGAAGAGAAGCTGGAAAAGAAATTCATGAAAGAATAAAGAAGGCCAAAAAGTCTGTAAAAATTGTTTCTCCCTACCTTTCTCCAGATTATATGAAAGACCTTATTAATTTGCATAAAAAAGAAGTAAAAATAACTCTTGTTACATGCGATAAAATAGAGAGTAATTCTTATTCTGATTTTAACCCTTCTGATTTAACTAAAAAAGAGAAAATTTACAATGATAAAACAGGAAAATTGAAAAAATTATTGTTTAAGTATTTTATTCAGCTATTTATTGCTTCCATATTAATTGCAGTTATATCTTTTGTTTTACATCCCCTAATTATTCTTGCAGGCATTCTTTTTATTATAAGCATTATTATTCTTATCTATTCAATTTCAATTTCAGAATATTCATTCAAATACGAACCAATATTTAGAATAAAAGTATTTGATTCTGCTTCTGGAAAAAATCCAAGAAGCACAGAACTTATACATTCAAAGATATTTGTAATAGATGAAGAGATAGCTTTCTTAGGCTCTGTTAACTTTACATACGCTGGATTTAAAACACACTATGAAACAACAATAAAGGTTGAGGATAAAAATGCTGTCAAAGATATCTCAGAGGAAGTTGAAAAGCTATATTTATCTAATGAGCTCAAAACAAAAAGCCCAGAAGAGTGGAGTGTGGGGCGAGTGAGTGGAGGAAGAGATGAGTGAAATATGTAAAACCTGGAGGAAGGAATGAAATAGATAAACTTAAAATCAATGGATTTCTTGATAGGATATGACCTATAATGAAGAAGAAACAAGGAAGGAATTAATTAATCCTATTTTAGAAAGAGTAGATCTAAATTGGAAAATTGGAGGATATTATGTTAAAGAAGAAGTCAATCCCGTTAAATCAAAATTTCAATTAAAAGAATATATTGGTCGTGAAGCAGGAATTGAAAGAAGTGTAGATCGTTTTATTGATTATCTACTTTTAGACGAAGATAGGAGTCCTATTGCAATAATAGAATCAAAGAAAACTTCAGTTAGTGTTGAAAAAGGAGATATACAAGCAAGAACTTATAGAGATGATATTGAAAAACAAATTAAAATAAAAATTCCTATTTTCTTGACTAATGGCGATAAATGGTATTATGTTGATGATTTAGATAGAAGAAGACAAATAAAACTCCCATTTTCTCAAAAAGATTTGCATAGAATTGTAAGCTTAATACAAAAAAGAAAAGACCCTGCTACAATTAAAATTAATTCAAAAATAGTTGATAGAATAAGAGGAGTTGAAGCGGTGAAAGGAGTATTAGAATATTTTTCTAAGGGGCATAGAGAAGCATTAATTAATATGGCCACAGGAACAGGTAAAACAAGGGTCGCAATGGCCATTATTGAAGCACTTAGAAAAGCAGATTATATTCAAAAAGTATTATTTGTAACTGATAGAATTTCCTTGGGAAATCAAGCTAAGGAAAAAGGTTTCAAGGAATTTTTTCCAGATGATCCCGTATGTGAATTAAATGAAGAAGGTTATTCAGACACAGCAAGACTTTATGTATCTACTATTCAAACTTTGATGTCTCCTCAAAAACCCAGGGGGAAATTCTATGAAAAATTTGGAACAGGAGCTTTTGATTTAATTGTTTTTGACGAAGCCCACAGATCATATTATGATAAGAATAATGATATATTCAAATATTTTGATGCTCTTAAAATAGGATTGACTGCTACACCCTCAACCATAGAAACAAGAGATACTTTTAGTTTATTTAATTGTGATGGAAATAAACCAACTGTTAAATATGATTATGATTCTGCAGTAAATGATGGAGTTTTAGTTCCTTATGTTTCAGAGATTATTGAAACCAAAGTTTTATCTTTAGGAATTGAAGGAAAAAAATTAAGTAAAGAATTACAACAAAAATTAAAAGAACAAGAAGAAGAACCTGAGAAATTCCAAACACCAGGTTCTAAGTTTGAAAGATTTTTCACAGATGAAAAGACAAATGAATTAATAATTAGAGAATTTATTGAAAGATGTTATAAATCTGATGATGATCGTCCATGTAAGAGTATCTTTTTTTGTGCAAGTGTAAAACATGCAGAAGCATTAGAATTACTCTTTCAAAAACTTTATCCTAATTTAGCAAAAGATGTAAAAGTAATTACTTCAGATAAATCGCGCTATATGGATGAAGTAAAACGATTTGGAAAAAGAGATAGTCCAAGAATTGCTTTGTCTGTTGGAGTTTTAGATACCGGCATAGATATTCCAGAAATAATGAATCTTGTATTTGTTAAGCCAGTGATTTCTCCAATTAGATTCTGGCAAATGCTTGGAAGAGGGACAAGAAGTATTTCTGCTTGCAAATATAAAGAATGGCTTCCAACTAATAAAGATGGACAACATACAAAAGAAGATTTTTTAATATTAGATTTTAAGTTTGGAGAGTGGTCTAATGTTTTAATGCATAAATTAAATGTTTTAAAACAAAAATCTTCTGGAACAGATGCTAAGACAAGAAT
>Ga0208375_1004961_pt1 | contig 10122 bp, 12 predicted proteins | sample RifOxyD1_FD_184038 | JGI IMG/M metagenome (GOLD analysis project Ga0208375, IMG submission 184038) | Soil microbial communities from Rifle, Colorado - Rifle Oxygen_injection D1 (SPAdes) | ecosystem: Environmental > Terrestrial > Deep subsurface > Rock core/Sediment | place: Rifle, Colorado...
CTGTGCGGGAACCTGATCCTGGCTGTGCTGTGATCCATATCCAAAAAATATAGGACCTGTTTAAGAAATATGATCTAAGAATTATAACTTTTCTTTTGTCTTATTGCTCTTCAGCCCTGCTTTTTTCCTCTTCAATCTCTTTTGCTTTTCTCCTATACTCACCCACTCTATCCTCAGGAGAATATTTCGGGGGCTTTGGGTTGATGGCTTTTCCGCCGCATTCAGGACACACATCTTTCAGGGTGTATCTTCCGCATTTCCCGCATTTCAGAATATGTTTTGACATGATAATCCCACTGCCGCATTTTTTATTATTTATCAGCATTTATCGCTGCTGCAATCTTTTTATTTATCCTTTATCTCAATCCTATCAAAGCTTATCTCTGCCTTATGCTCTTTTACATCTTTTTCAACAGCCTCTACAATTTTTGCAAGAATCTCCTCTGCTTCCTTGTAATTTGGGGCTTTTAATGCAACCCTGTATTTTCCTGCGCCTATATACTTCAGATTAAGGTCTTTGCAGCCTTTTCCTGCATCCTTTCCTTTTTTAAGCGCATTTCTTATAATTTCAACACCATCCGGAGCGTAGCTTATGATAGTAAATAAACCGCCGATCTCAACTTCCGGCGGCTTTATCCTCTGCCTTATCAGCTCTTCAATTTTTTCTGACAGCTGCTTATCAAGCCCGAGATCAGCTATCTTAAACTGATTCATCATGATCTCTTCAAAGCACGGATAGACATAATCATAATGCTTAAATATTTTTTCGCTCACTTCTTTGTATAATCTAGGCATCGGAACCTTCAGTTCTTTTGCGGCAAATTCAATTATCTTCTCGGCCAGCAGCTCCTGCTTGATCTGGCTGTTCTTGTTTTTCCTGTGCATCTCTGTGACTCTTCTCAGCGACAGGTCAATATGCCCTCTTTCCAGGTTGACCTTAAGGACTTTGCAGATGACTTTTTTGCCTTCAGCGACATAATCCCTTATGTTCCTTATCCTTCCGGGCGCGATCTCGGAGATATGGATGATGCCGGATTTGCCTTCATATTCATCAAGAGAGGCAAAAACGCAGTTATATTGGACGCTTGTGACAGTGCAAAGAACTATCTCAGACTCTTCAGGGAAACCATGTTTTAAGTAGTACATATTTAAAAAGAATAGTGGGGTGTTTAAAAAGCTTTGCGGTTTTTTGGGCAAACAGAATATTATCTTCTAAGCATTCCCGCAATCCTCAGCGCAACACCGGCTGCAAACAGGACTATCGCAATCACAAGCAGCAGGTTTGTCCAGCCGCCGTAATAGAGGAAATATGTCAAAAAGCTTCCGCCTAATGATATAAAAGACAGCACAACAAGGACATTTGCAAATCTTAATATTCCGGGGCGCTTTGCTTTCAGGGCTTTGCCTGTCTTTTTCTCAAGATTTCTGAGCTCCCGCCTTAAATAATCCATCCTTTCTTCGCTGTCATCTGTAAGCCTGACTTTCTTTTTTATCTCGTTCACTGCAGAAAGCATCTTTCTGATGCTGTCATTCAGCTCATTAAATGATTCCTTTGCTTCGCTGCGCCTTATGAACCTGCTTTTGACGCTGTTAAGCTCCTGGCTGTTGATGTCAATGCTTGAGCTCAGCCTGTCTATATCCTTTCTCAGCTCATTGAATTCCCCGTTCACATCCTCAACAAGGCCTTCTATCTGCTTCCTTTTCACAAATGCTGAAAGCTCTTTCCTGTATTTTTCAGTTCTTTTTTCCAATTCTTTTTTTGCCGCATCAAATTCAATCTTAAGCTGGCCTGCTTTTTTTTCAAGATCCTTTGCGTTTTTTGCATGCTCATTCTTCAGCAGCAGGATCTCATTGCCGGTGTCTTCCCTGAATTTCCTGAACTCTTTCCTGGCCTCAAGCATCTTCTTTTCAACAACTCTTCCGCCGTTCAGGGAAACAATATCCATCTCCTTTCTTGTGTTTTCAAATTCAGAATTTATCTCCCTGACCAGCCTCTCCATGCCGCTCTTGGAAACGAGATTTGTGTTTGATCTTCTCACTGATTCAATGCTTTTTTTCAGCTCCTCTATTGAATCATTGACGTTTATTTTTCTTGCGGCAGTTTCACCGAGATTCTTTAATGTCCTGTCAATCATATCCAGTTTTCCGCCGGAATCTGCCCTGAATTCTGAATATACGCTGTTGAGCCTCTTTATATCTTCGTTAAGGCCCCCGATCTTGATGCGGACCACATTCAGCTTTTCCGCAGAAACAGATTCTTTCCTCAGATCCCCTATCTCTCTGGACAGTTCAGATGTGGAATGGACATTGACAGCCAAAGTGTCCTTAAGCCTGTCCATGTTTTCCTTCACTGCATCAAAAGAATTTTTCAGCGCATCATTAAGCTGATGGACTGTCCTTGCGTTTTCAAGATCAAAATATGCCATGTTTCCCCCCGTATTAAATAAAATATATATTAAATAACTGATGATTGCGGCATTAACCAACTATCAGATACAAGAACGGATTTTAATTTATAAATTTTGTGATGTTTAGTACTATAGAGTAGAAAAGGAAATAAAGTTTTTATTACTTATCAGGGAATTACTTATTAAAACTTCTTGGCTATTTATTTTTTTGGATCGGCACTCTCAGATATTTTCCGCAGTTTGCACAGTGATAGACTATTTTTCTGTCCGATATCCTTGTCCTGCAGTTTTTCCCCTGCTTTAAATAGGCATGGCAGTGCCTGCAGAACTGCCTTTTTAATTCTAGAGGTATCTTTACCTTGTATTTCATAGAAAGCCGTCTTGCGACAGCAACATACCTGTCTGACAGAGAAGGGCTTTTATCAAACATATTGCCTGCCTGCGTAAAAAGATCCTTTATTCTTTCTGAGGCAATATCCTGGTTCTGCTTTGATCTGCCTTTTTTCTTTGGCCTGCTGTTTTGCGCTATGCCTTTATTGTTTTGAGCCATATATAAATCAATTAATCTCCATATATAAATAACTTACCAAAAATAATTTCATCGCCATCATATAACTTGCATACCCAAAAACAATATAAATACAGCGTGAATAACACCCCTTCTGTGTGCATGCCCGGGTGGTAAAACTGAAATGGCTTAAAGAATTATTCAAAAAGAGCAAAATTGAAGAGTATAATATTTCTTCTGAGGAGCTGTTTGACTGGTTTCTGGAGAAGACAGACTCTGTAGTTGACGGCATAAAAGAAGAGCTGAAGCTGAAGTTCGGGAAGATAGGGATAAACATTGAACAGATCCGGATCTATGTTGAGAATCTGCAGAATGCAACTCTGAGGAACGAGAATATTCCTGAAAGAGCAAAGCAGATAATGGAGGGCAACAGGAAGACCTACTGCAATTTTGTGCTGCTGTTCCTTGAAAATCTCAGCCTCCCGTCTGAAATGAACTATGACGAGATTGAGAGATTTGTAGGGATATTTGAAGAAAAGATAGATTCGCTCAACAAGACATCCGCAAAAAGCTATTATGTGCTGCAGGAATTCTTTGCGCATGAATCCGGCGAAATAGCCGCAAAAATAAAAGAGATGGATGCTGTTGTCAGAAGCCTCAGGAATAATAATTACAAAAATATGATGAATACAAAAAAGAAGATTATCCTCATGAATAAGATGATGGAAAGCATGGATAATGTGAATAAGGAAGCGATGCAGGAAAAAAGGAATCTTAATGCGACAAGCAATATGATTGAGAACACAGTGGAACAGATCATAAAACTAAAGGGAAGCAAAAATCATCTTGAAGTTGAATCTCTTATAAAGCATAAAAAACTGGTTGAAGACAAGATAGCCCAGAGCAGGGTGAATATATCATCCCATTTTTCTGCGCTTGAAAGGCCGCTGAAAAAATATGCAAGAGTCTGTTTTGAAAACAAGGATCTGGCTGAAAAATATGCCCAGGCTCCCTTTGAAACCCTGCTTTCTGACAGCAGTCTTGCAGTGTTGGGCATTCTTGCCCAGCTCGAAAATGCAATATTGGCCAATACAATAGATGTAAAAGACAGGGAAAGGGAAAAAGCTCTTGAGAAAATAAAAGAGCTTAACAGGGAAAGATTTACAGGAATGCTCAGCCTGTACAATGGCCTAAAAAGCCAGAAGCAGGACATAGAAAAAAAGATGAGGATCAACAATACAATGCAGGCAATAGAAGAGCTTGAATACAAATTATCCCATCTGAAAGAGAAGGTATCAAAGATTGAGCTAAATATCAAAAGATTTGGGAAGCAGATAGAGAAATATGATCTGAATAAGATAAAAGAAGAGCTTGAGGATGAGATCAATGAGCTGCTGGAAGACCACATAAGCATAATTCTTCCTGAGGAAAAAGATAGCGAAGGATTTGAGGAAGAAAGTTCTGATGAAAATGGATCTGATGTGGATCAGGATTCTGAAGATGAAAGCGAAGATGATGAATCAAAAAAATCAAAAGAGGATGATTAAATAAGAGGAGATATCATGAGAAATATGAGAAGCCTGCCGTTCAAGATGATAAATGTTGTGCTTGGGATACTGTTTATTGCGCTTGCATGCTTCCTTATGTATGACTTTCTGTTTAAATTCTTCAAGTTTGTGATCGGCCTGATCCTGCTGTTTATAGGGCTGCAGTTCTTGTGGAAGGCGAAGTAGAAGCTGCAATACATCAAAATCTTAGAAGATTATACAAAAATATATCATATATCAAACTATTGTCTCTGATCTACTTCCCTTTCTTTGAGAACTCAGTATAATGGCATTTTCCGCAGGTCATCCTGTCCTTATGCTGGGCCATTGTGGTCCCTGAGCCGCATTTTGGGCAGGACCTGTTTTTCCTTCCGAGATTGGCGCCTGCTGCCTGATATAATTTAAAAAGCCTGCTTGTGCCTTTTCTTGATAATTTTTCCGCTTTTTTTGCTTCTGCTGCCATTGTCTGCCTTTTTTGTTTTATTATCTTTTAGCGTTATCCGTTTATCTTATTCTTTTTTAGCCTCTTGCTTTTTATCCTCTTTTTTTGCTTCAGGCTTCTTCTCTTCTTTCTTTGCCTCTGCTTTTTCCTCTGCAGCCCCTTCTTTGCCCTCTTCTTTTTTCGGAGAATGCTTCTTCAGTATTGAGCAGTCTTCATACAATTTCATATTTTTCTCATCGGAATAGACATGGGCTATGAGTTTGCATTTCTGCTTTCCAAATCTTGTGTAGATGTGCCTGACCACAACAAGGCTTTCATCTGCGCTCAGCTTATTTGCGATCTCTTTCCTGAACTGCAGCCTTGATGGTGTTGATCCGCTGTATTCAGCAGTAAGAACTACCCTCTTTCTGCATAACAGAGGAGTGTCTCTTTCCTTCTGAACTTCAAGCTTAACCATCCCCATTTCACCTTGCATCCGTTTGTTGTCTTTATCTTATCTTGATGGCATATTCGCCTTTTACCTTAAGGCCGACTTTCTGCGCAATCTCAGATTTTTCCGGGTTTAATATATAAATCCTTCCTTTCCAGATGTTTGTAGACTGGTTTGAGCTGCATCCTGGGCAGGTTTCTCCGTCATAAAACATCCTGCATCTTTTGCATATTTTTTTCTTTGTCATTTTTAATCCTTATTCTTTAAATTTTTTATTTTAGTTTTATTATTCTCCTTTGTCTTTTGATTCTTTTTTTGGCTTTGGCTCTTTTCCATGGGAATCTTCTTCTATCCAGTCAAACCTGCCAAGATATTTCTGCCTCATAGTAAGGCCTAATTTAGGATTGGTCATATCCTTATAGCTTATTGCGATCACTCTTGCCTTGCATTTATCATTGACCTTTAAAGTCCGCTTTGTCTCTTTTCCTGTCAGGGCCTTGTCCTTGCTGAAAGAGACATAATCGTCCATTGTCTGGCTTACATGGATCATCCCTTCAATAGGGCCAAGGTTTATGAAAGCTCCAAAATCTGCGATGTCCCTTATGTTTCCAAGAACAACTTCCTGCAGTTCAGGCTTGAATGAGTATAATTCAAATGTTGTGTTGAAATAAGAAGCGCCGTCGCCAGGTATGATTATCCCTTCCTGTATATCCTTGACATCCGCAACATCTATTACAACACCGAGCTCCTTAGAAATAAATCCCTCGTATTTCTTTTTTATCCTTTTTATCACAGCTTCCTTTGTGGTTAAATTAAAAAGCTTCGGCGGAACTCTTATGTGGTCGTTGACTTCAATCTTGTAAAACATTTTTGCACCATTGGTTTTGTTTTGGTTATCTTAATCGTTTTGGTTGCCATAATCTTATTCTGGCTATTTTTACCGGCCTTATTCCAGTCATTTTGTTTTTTCTATGCCCTTATTGCATTCATTCTTCTAGGATCAGGTATTTTTTCTGCCTGAGGGTTATTATTCCCACGGCCTGCGCTCTGAGCTTCTTTTTTAACTCTATATCTTGCGTAGCAATGATATACTTATGCCGGGCATTATCAGCCTTTATAAGGTCCAATATTGCCTGATCTAAATATGTATCTTTTGCGGGTAATATATTAATGTTTTTGTTTTTGATGAGACTTAGGGCTATTTTGGCTGCTGTTTTATGGATTGCCTTCTGTTTTTGGGTTGCGGAACAGATTATATTCTCAAGCTCCCGTATGGTCGGCTTCAGGATGCATATCTCATATCTGAACCTGCAAATCCTGTTTATTTCAGAAAATATGTCCACTTTGAATTGGCAGGGGATGAGAAGGAAATTGGTGTCTATAAGGATTATTGTTCTGTTTTCCTGATCTTTTGGCTTTTTTTCCATATCTCTGTATTTTTTCGCGGTTTCGCGCCTGCCTATCCTAGCGCCTGCCACCCTAATCTGCCTGTGCCGTAGGGTGCATATCCAGCATTTAAATAGGTTGGATAGGCCGGCTATACGCAGACAGTTTAAATATATTTTGAACTTACTTAAAAGTAATGAACATAGAAAGGTTTATAAGCATAGCATATCGCCTGAACAACCAAGCATGAAACCGAATACTACTACGCAGAAAAGCGCAAAAACAGGAAAAACCCGCAAAGGAGCATATCCTTATATTACTTATATGGCCAGAGAAGGAAAAAAACACCATATCTCCGGGATAGGCAGCCTGGAAATACCTCTTTATGATGAAAACGGCGCAAGATTAAGCACACTCAGGTATGATGAGAAAGATGTTCTTGATATGGGATTTGGGGAAACAATGTCAATAGCTGATGCCCTGCGCTATGAAGAGAAAAAAATAGAAGAGATAAATAAAAACAATGAAACGCTTGTTCCTTTGGTAAGAAGGCTAAGTGAGGCTTATCCTGAAGATTATGATGAACTGGTCGCTAAAAAAGCTGGCAGGCTGTGGCATAAGATAGCGAAAGAGAATCTGAGAGAGGATGAAGTCCTGGATCTGATGAATGCTTATTATATGAATCCAAAGGTAAAAAGAACAAAAGAGGAAAACGAAAAGGAAAAAGAGCTGAAAAAGATCAGGGATAAAGTAGGAATAAAGCCTCAGTCAGCGCATGCTAAAAATCTTGATACTCTCCTGACTTATGTCCTGGGCGAATCAAGATGCCATTATTCTGATGTGAAAAAATCCCTTATCTGTTATACCCTCAATCTTGCATTATATTTCCATAAGGATGAGACCAGAAAAAATGGCATGCCTTATTTTATGCATGTGCTGAATGCAGCAAGATCAATCGGAAATAATTTTGGGGATTATATCTCCATTATAGGGGGAGTGATGCATGATGTGCTGGAAAACAGGCTTGATGGATGGCTGAAGGAAAAATGCAGAGAGAAATTTGGAAGCGAAAAGATTGGCAAACGCAGAAAGCTTGAAGTGCTGGCAGAGAATATGGATGAATTCAACAGAAAATCCGCTGAATTCTATTATGATATTGGGCTGAAGCTTTTCTCGCATATGCGGAACCTGAAATCATGGGAAGGCTTTAAAGAAGATTTTGATTCCATGATGAGTGTGATAGCAGGGCTTAGCAGAACGCCCAACACATCTTATTATGGATACTGCACAAGGCTTTTGTACGGCTCAGGAAAAAATCCCGATACAATAACAGGGCAGGAGATTGAAGAGATACTTTGCCAAAATCCCTTCTCAAAGCTGGGGATGGATCCCAGGTATAAAGGGAAAAATTCGCTTGATGTATTTATTGAAGATATTGAAAAAAGCCATATAAAAGGCTCAGAGATAAGAAATGACATAACAAGGCTGCTTGTAAAGATTGTAGATAGGCTGAATAATGTGAGGGACACGCCGTATGAAGGAGTGACAATAAGCGCAAGAAATTATGCATTGTTCAAAAGCTTCTATCTGATCCAGGCTGCAGAAGAAAAACTGAGAAAACTGCAGCATTCGTCCACTATAAAGGAGATGAACAACATCCAGAAATTCATGACAAAGCTGAAAGTGGCTGTCCTGTACCAGGCATTGATCAATGAGGATGCCATCCGGAGGGAAATAGGAGAAAAGGAATACAGAAAAATAAGCAAAATGATTGATGGGTACAGGTCAAAGCCTGAATTCTGGAAAGTCACATCTTTAGGGCATGATGAATTGAAAGGGACGCTGGATGTGTACAACGAAAAGATGATGGGCAAAAAAGAGTCTATTGAAAGCCTTGAAAAAGACAGGATAAAGCTGGCAGCGCATGCATGTGTGTTCAGGGCAATAGCTGAGGCTTATACTGCTTATCCTGCAATGGTCCATAAGGACATGGCGGAAAAATGCCGGATTGTGAAAAAACATTTATATGGGTTTTCTGAAGCTGAAATAAAAGAGTCCAGGTACAGATGGTATAAGATCTCAGGCATGGGCCCTCCGCAGGAAAGAAAGAGCGGAAGTGAAACTGACGATATTGAAGGCATACTTAGCTTCAGGAGAGATATAATAAATTAATCGCTTAACAATCCTTAACAATCTAATCGCTTGGTGCTGAAAATGAAAAGAAGATTCCAATTATACCAAAAGACATTAGAAGACAGGACAGAAGTATTTTCAAGGATGTTCATGGGATTTCTCCCTGCATATGGCAGCGAAATCCACCGTATTTTCAGTTTGTGGGAAACAGCGCAGGAATGTGAAGGCGGCAAAGAAAGCAGCTGCGGAGAAAAAACAATTCCCGGAGAAAAAACAGAAAAAAGCGCCAAGAATGGAGCAGCCGGAAAAAAACAGGATTGTTTTATGAATCAGCCTGTTGAAAAAGAGATTGCTGATAAAATAATATATGTTCTTGATAATGCAAAGAAAGGGGTGCTTCCGGTGCCTGTTCCGCCTGACAGCACATACCAGAAGCTTATTGATGAATTCCGGTCAGCCCAGATGGGGCATCTTTTATATACAGTGGCACTTGCAGAAAAAATAACTGCCCCGCTTCTCGGCCAGAACAGCCAAAAAATCATGCCCCATTTCATGAGAAGCTATGGGGATATGCATGCAGTGCTTGGGGACTATGTTGAATCTTCAATTCTTGACAGGAAAACAAGGCAGATGCTTAATAGCATACTTGAAAAAAGAAAGAATATACAGGAGCTTGGAAGACCGCTTGACCTGACTTATTTCCTGATTGACAAAAATGAGCTTGGCAGGAAACCAAAAATCCACGGATGGTCTGTAAGAAGAAAGACCGCAGAAAGGATTGCGATGAAAGTTGCAAAGATATGGTATGACCTGCTTAAGAGCTATGATATCTCAACAAGGCCAAACGGGAAAAAAGGCAGCGATAGGGAGTTTAAAGTACAATACAAAAAATTACTTGTCACGGACATGATGGGTTTTTCCCTGCTGATGCCTCCTGCGAAAGAATATAAATATGCCTGCATTTTCCAGCATGGTCTGGCATGCATGGAATTTACAAGCCATAAAGATGACAAGCTTGACACAAGAGAGCTGAAAAAATTCGGCCTGGATGTTGAAGAATATGCGCAGCAGCACAGGCTGAAAATGATTGACAGGGAAGGCAGGATCATCGATATACATATAGATGAGATACGCTCTGTGATAACAAGGCTCTATGGAGCAAGGGCGCATGACAAGTATGTCTTCAGGATGCATGAAGAGAGGCTGAGAGACAAAGGCAGGATCTACGGAGCGGCTGACAGCAGCCACTATAAAACATACGGCCAGTT
>Ga0208375_1004962_pt1 | contig 10119 bp, 8 predicted proteins | sample RifOxyD1_FD_184038 | JGI IMG/M metagenome (GOLD analysis project Ga0208375, IMG submission 184038) | Soil microbial communities from Rifle, Colorado - Rifle Oxygen_injection D1 (SPAdes) | ecosystem: Environmental > Terrestrial > Deep subsurface > Rock core/Sediment | place: Rifle, Colorado...
ATATTGGAATGGATCAAAGTGGTTAATACTACCTATGAAGAGGATCAAAACTTAGCAGGTTGGGCATCTTGTAAGGAGAGACCTTTCAAGCAGGCTAACGGGAAGATTAACCAATAATATATCAAGTAGTTACTGTTGATGTGAAGTGGTAAGATTAATATAATAATTTAAACAAATGGCAATTTCTTCACCGGTACTTGTTGAAATAGGTCAGGGTCTGTCTTTAATGGTCGGTCTCCCGACGATAGCGTCCTGGAATTCTCAAAAACGTCCCCAAAAAGCAAAAAGGGGTACATTCGGGTTTAACACCCAGACAAAAAGTTTAGAGTATTGGGACGGCTCAGGTTGGTACGCGGCTAAACTTAGTTAATCAAAAGTACTACTTGTTTTTTTATTATTTCGGATTGATAATGTTGCAAGATGTTCAATTTCATTAAAAATATCGGTCCCGTAGAGTGGGTGGTTATTCTTCTTGTTCTGATAATAATTTTCGGCCGCAAAATACTTGTTAGCCTCGGCCGTGCCAGTGGTGAAACAGTCAGGGAACTGAAAAGCGTTAAGAAAAGCTTGACCGACGCCGTTGAAGGAACGGAGGACAAGCCCGAGAAGAAGGAGGTGTCTTAAAAATTTATGTTTCAATCAATAGGAACTACCGAATGGATAATAATTGCCGTCTTGGTGCTTTTACTCTTCGGTGGCAAAAAGATTCCGGAATTTTTCAAGGGCATCGGGGAGGCTGTCAGAGAGTTTAAGAAAGCTTCAAAAGATACCGACGAGAAAAAAGAAGGATAATCCGATAAGCAAAGCTTGGCCGCTTCTGAAGTGGTAGAATGTTCTCAAGGTGGAAAATATCAAGGCTCTCGGCTCCCCCGAAGTTAAAGAAGCGTTAGCTAAATACTCTCATTTTTTGATTGAAGCCCGCAAAAGAATCATATTTACGCTTATCGTTTTCGTTCTGACAACCTTCGTGGGTTTCTTTTTTTACGAACAGATAATTAAATTTCTGGTCGATTTTCTGAGTCTTACCGGAATCAATATTGTTTTTACCTCCCCGTTCCAGTTTATTAATCTTGCAATCAGCTGCGGTGTGGCAACCGGCATAATATTTTCCTTTCCGCTTCTTATTTTCCAAATCCTGTCTTTTCTAAAACCGGCTCTCAGAGGAAAAGAATACAAGACGGTCACGAGACTCCTACCCTTTTCCCTTATTCTTTTTGCTTTGGGGTTTTCCTTCGGGGTTATTATTATGAAATGGCAGGTTCAAATATTTTTGGATAGGGCAGTTTCAATCGGCATCGGCAACATTCTGGACATCAGCAGACTTTTATCGGTAGTTCTTCTAACCTCCGCGCTCATGGGAATCGGCTTCCAATTTCCGGTTGTTCTTCTCCTTCTTCTCAAAATCAATCTGATTACCAATAGCCAGCTTGGTAGGGTCCGCAAATGGGTTTATCTCGGATCCTTTATGTTCGCAGTACTTCTTCCGCCAGATTCACTTCTTGCGGACATTCTTTTATCTCTGCCCTTAATAATCCTTTACGAAATTACCCTGATTCTAAATAAAACTTTTGACGGCCGCCGTTTAAACTAGGCGGTTTGCCCTAAACCAATCGACAAATTCGGTTAGACCAGCCTCCAAGGTGATCTTGGATTCAAATCCGAGAAGTTTTTTGGCCTTTGAGGTATCCGCATAGGTGTTTCTCGATTCCCCGCTGACTTTCGGACGATAGTTAATTTTTGCCTTCTTGCCGGTTATTTTTTCCAAAACCGAAATAAACTTTTTGATGCTTACGGGGCGGCTTGCGCCCAGATTTATTATTTCGTAGCCGAAAGGTTTGGCAAGGGCAAGCATTATGCCCCGGACTATATCTTTTATGTTCGTAAAGTCGCGCGTTGCACGCCCGTCCCCGTTCAGGTTAATTTTTTTACCTTTTAAGAGAGATTCCGTAAATATGTAAGGCGACATGTCGGGACGCCCCTTGGGGCCGTAGACCGTAAAGAAACGGAGTACGGTAACGTTTAGGCCGTAAATCGTGTGATAGGTATAACAGAGGAGCTCAGCGGACCTTTTAGACATCGCATATGGATTAAGCGGCTTAAGACATGGTTCGTCTTCCTTTGAAGGAATGGGCGCATCATTGCCGTAAACCGATGATGATCCTGCAAATACAATGTCTTTAACTCCCATCTCTCTTGCCGCCTCCAAAACGTTAAGGGTACCGGCAATATTCGTTTTGATATACAAATCCGGGTTTTTAAGCGAATTTCTTACTCCTACTCTTGCGGCCAAATGAACAACTTTGTCGAAACGATATCCTTTAAGGAGGCGTATTAACCGGGCGCGGTCCTCGATATCGATATTCAAAACCCGCAGGCGTCTATTTTTGAGCCTACGGATATTTTCCTTCTTGAAGCGGACGTCATAATAGTTACTGAAATTGTCAACACAGGTAACACTATCCCCTCTTTTAAGCAGTTCCTCAATTAAACTTGAGCCGATGAATCCGGCGCCTCCTGTAACAAGAATTTTCATATTAAAAACTGAGGGTATTATACTCTAAGATGTGGACCGTGGGGGAATTGAACTCCCTTTTCCGCAATGCGAATGCGGTGTACTACCGGTGTACTAACGGCCCGGATACACTTGAATTATACCAAAGTATTCCCTAACGAAGATAGTTAAGCGGATTGACATGTACTCCATTGAGGATTACCTCAAAATGTGTGTGGGAGCCCGACGAGCGGCCTGTAGAACCCATCTTCCCAATCACCTGGCCGCGGCCGATATTTTGCCCTGAAATTACCATAACCTGAGACATGTGCGCATAGCGCGTCTTAAATCCGTTTCCGTGATCGATAAGTACCATGTTCCCGTACCCCGCCGTATCCCAGCCCGCATAGATGACGCGCCCGCTGTCGGCGGCGACATCCGGAGTTCCAATGGAGTTGGCAATATCAAGCCCCGGATGGTACCAGGAAAATCTTTGGGTGATTCTTCCTGCGGTCGGCCAGACAAATTGGCCCATGGCGGTAACCGTACCCGCATCGGGTGTAATTTGTCTTGCCCTGGGAGCCACCGCGGCAGCCGGCATGACTCCGTCGGGAACTACAACAATTTGGCCTATGGCCAGTTCAAAGGTCTCGTCATCGGTAAAGGTATTAAAAGGAAAATCAACCATCGCCTGGGGGTCTGCGTCATATTTTTTTGCAATGGAATAAACCGTGTCGCCCTTGGCTACGGTATGGGTAATACCCGTTACGGGCATGACTTTGAGGGTTTGTCCGACTTTTATTTTATCGCTCGTGAGTCCGTTTCCCCAGCGGACGGTGTCGGCGGAAACACCAAATTTATTGGCAATAGAGGCAACCGTATCCCCGCTCTGAACCTTGTAATCAACGACACTATCCCGTACTTTATTGGATATTTGTGTATCAATAGCCGGATCATCGGTGGAAGCGGAAAGAACAGCCGGGGCAACCGATATGCTCCAGGGATTAACACTTTTACCCGGAAATTCCTGGGCAATAATGGGGGCCATCATGACTCCCAATGCGGTGATTGCCACCATTCCGGAATGAGAAAGAGTCCTTGAAAGTTTCCCCCTTTTTCTATACAGTGCCGTAACAACTACTCCTTTTTTCTCCTCAAACCGCAGGAAACTTATATGAAGACTCTTAAATGTAAAATTGGCAAGTTCGCTTAAAAAAATCTTTATATCTTGCCAGATTTCAAGTAAAGCCTCGAGGGTATCGTCCATGCGACATAGATGATACCGCATGAAACGGTATGAAGCAAACTTTTTAGAAGAACACAAAATTAACTCAGGCAGTTTTTAGACTGTCGAGGAATTCATCATTGTTCTCTGTCCTGGAAAGTCTGTCGATCAGAGTCAGGGTTTTTTCATCATCATTCATCATTTCAATCATCCTCCGAAGCGTGTTTACTTTCTTAAGTTTTTCCATTCCGAAAAGAAGTTCGTCCTGTCTTGTTCCGCTTCTTGATATGTCAATAGCCGGAAAAACGCGCTTGTCCGAAAGCTTCCTGTCCAAGTGGAGTTCCATATTGCCGGTTCCTTTGAATTCTTCATAGATAAGGTCATCCATCCTGCTTCCCGTATCAACCAGACAAGTTCCGATAATGGTCAGGGATCCCTTGCCTTCAATTTTTCTGGCAGCTCCGAAGAATTTCTTGGCCGGGAAAAGTGCCATGGGGTCAAATCCTCCCGAAAGGGTTCTGCCGGAAGTCGGAAGAGCCAAGTTGTATGCCCTTGCCATTCTGGTAATTGAATCAAGAACTATAACAACATCGCGCCCGCTTTCAACCAACCTCCTGGCCCGTTCCAGCGCCAACTCTCCCACTCTGGTTTGGTCTTGGGGAGCTTCGTCAAAATTAGAAGCCGCCACTTCTCCCATTTTTTCCGTGACGGTGTCCATCGTTCTTATGATATCCGTAACTTCTTCGGGGCGTTCTCCTATAAGAACGGCCATAATATGAACTTTCCTGGCTTTTCCTTTTCCTTTCTCCGGATAATTGAGTGCAATTCCTTTAATAATGTCTTTTACAAGCCAGGTTTTCCCTGCTTTTGGAGGGGAAACAATAAGGGCCCGTTGTCCGAAACCTATCGGAGCAACCAAGTCTATCATTCTATTAGTTAATGTATCTTTATCGGTCGAAAGGATAATCTGTGCATCAGGATAAACAGCCGTCATGTCGTCAAAATCCACTCTTTGACCCAAGGCCTCAACAGGTTCTCCGTTTACTTTTTCAACTTTGAGTAGTCCCCAATATCTTTCGTTTTCTTTGGGGCGCCTGGCCTGTCCGCCAACCATGTCTCCGACACGCAAGTTAAACCTTCTGATTTGTGAGGCGGAAATATATATATCATGATCGCTCGGAGCAAACCTTTGAGGCCTAAGAAGCCCGCTTCCCTCATTGGCAATATCGAGTACCCCCTCTACAGACTCTGTAGGTAGCCCCGCATCGGGAATCATCCTCTCATCAACCACCAAGGGACTAACGGGACGCTCTTCGATGGCCACAGGAGCCGGAGGAAGCATTCCTGCATCCACCGGGGCACCGACCAGCGACTGTACGTCACTAGCCCCCTCTTCTTTTATAAGTGTCTTCTCAACTGCTTTTTTCGGCATTAAATTAGTGGTAATTGAAACTCACGGAAATCCCGGCAAAACTCGAAGTTACAACTGTAAGTATAGCCCTATTTTAGGCCATGTCAAGGGTAGCGCTTCTGCCTTTTTTAGACTTAAAAATTAACACAAGCAGTGTAACAAACCCCAAGGCTCCTCCTCCCCACTCCAAAAGCTGAGGCCAGAAGAAAATATAGATAACAGAATTTGATTTTGCATTTGCAGAATTCCCGACGGTCCACCCGTTTGCCCAACTATTAATCCTAACGTGATTTAATACTTGGAATCTGGAATTAACAATCCGGAAGGCCACCCAACCGTTATCATAACCCTGTCCCAATTCAAGTAGGCCTTCGCCCCCCGTTTCAATGCCATAACCCCACGTACCAAATTTTTGAACTTTCCTAATCTCCAAAGAATTTGCCACAGGTACTGGCCCGGCAGTATAGCTAAACTCAACCGGGTAGAATTCAATATTTGTTATTAAATTTTCCGAACTGACACCCCCGAAAGATCTTGTTTCAACATTCAGGGTATAACCTTCTCCAACCGACTCTTCCTTTGAGGTTGGCAAAATGACGTAAGATTTATCAAAATCTCCCGTGGGAAGAAGCTCCTGCCTTTCTACAATGCCATTTTTTACATTATAAAGATAAAATTTTAGAGACCTGCCTGTTATGTTCTTGCCGGAAATTCTTATTTTGTAGGCTTTCGAGTAGTCAATCGTCGGGTAATAAAAATAATCGCAGGCTATTCCCCCATCATATGCCCCGTAAAAGTTTCCTCCGCCAAGTTTTTTCTTAACAACACTCCCCTGCTCCTTAAGATCGCAGTTTTTGGCTCCAAGGTAACCCTGAGTATCCGGAAAGGCTTCTTTAACTTCTGCCTCCCCTTTTGTGCCAAGTACGGTGAAGGGCGAACCAAAGTCCGACCGGACTATACTAATGAAAGAAAATATTTCCCCTTGGTTAATCTGGTAAACGGTGATGCTACCGAACGTTTTTAATTTGCTAACTATCGGCGAGGATTCCAAAAAGTCTTTTTGCTTTTGAATTTTTGAGGCGGAATCCACGTTTCCGGGTTCAAAAATCGATCCATCAAATAGAATAAGGCCTACCTGGTATTTATTAAAAACATAATTAAGTTCATCCGGGTTACCAGCCTCGACTGCGTGCGAGATTTCGGTATAGAAAGCTTCGTTATACGGACTCCAAACGTCAAAAGCCCTGTCAAGCATTGGCTGGGCAGTTCCATACCACAAAAACCCGCTTCCTCTATACCCCCAATCATTAAATTTCCAACCCCAGAAATCGGTTAGCGGAAAATCCGCAATCCTTTTAGTTGAATCCTGGGTTTTCAAATAATTTATTGTGTCGAAATAGTATGAGGGTATATTTAGCTTCATACTTTTAGCAATCAGCTCCCCTTGTAAAATCGGCCTGACCGAAAAAACACTCATCCCAACGATACCCGCAGATATCAATATGCCTAAAAAGTATTTAGCTTTGTTCTTAAGGATGTCCGAAATAATATAAACAAATAAACCTAGCCCGATGGCATAAATGAAGGCCGCCGCATTTGCCCATTTTGTAAAGACATTCCTAAATATTTCCGAGAAAAAAGGTACCCAGGCAACAATCCCTCCGGCAAGCATAAAATATGAAATTCCCAAAAGTATCAGAAGCGATAAGCCGTAAGAAGTTTTTTTCTTCAGTAACGAGATCGCCAGACCAGAAATAGAAACGATAAAGAGAGCCAAAGAAATTTTAACAATAATTGGTTGATTGCTGTAATTGATCCAGTTTTTGTACAAATAATCATAAGTTCCGTTTTGCCCCCAATCGTAGTAATCAAACCAATAACCTTTAAGGGTGGCAATGTTATTAAAGTCTGCCCTCGCAATGTTCATTAGTTGGGTCTCCGGAGTGGCAATTGAATTTATATGAGAGCCTGCGGTAACCGAAGCGTTTGTTGCCGTAAAATACAAGGCCGGCAGAAGCCAAAAGGCATTTACAAAAAATGTAACAAGACCAATTGTAAAAGTTCTTAATAACCCCTGCCTCCCATATCGAACGACCGATTCCAATGCAAAAACCGCCAAGAAAACCGCGTAAACCACAAAAAGTGTTTGTACGTAAAAAGCCCCTGTTGCAAGAAGCGAAATCAAAAAATACGCAAGTAGTTTCCGGTTGCCCCCGTTTTTCAGAAAATCGGAAGCGGAAAACAAAAGCCAAGGGAAAAGCCCATAGAAACTAATGAAGGGTTCAAAGGGGGTATAAAAAGTTTGAAGTGTTGCCAAATTAAAAAGGTAAAATACCGCGGTAGCAAATCCGGAGATCTTACCCAAAAAACCCGCGCTTTTGGTTACAAATACCCTGGATACTACCATATATACCCCCAAAGGACCCATGGCAAGCATTAGAAACGTCCAGAAATACCTTAAGAAAGAAGTTGGAACAATTAAAGACAGCACCCATTGAAATATCTGCCTGGGAAGATCGGCCGCGTGGGCCATTCCCCCAAGAAGTCCAAGCCCCTGATATTCCTGCCAGACAGCCGAAAGGGACCTTAGAATGTTGATTTTGAAATCAAATTCTGGGGCAAGGTTGTCCCACCCCAAAAGCCAGGTACCCGGAATGTAATTTCTAAAAGCAATATAAAGCGCCAAACCCAGTATAAGAAGTGGGAAAAACCAAATCTTAAAATGCTTCAGCATAATTAAGTTTAGGTTCAATTGAAGTTTCTGGCAAGTTTTCTTTTAGATACAAAAGGGAGGTTTCTCTCCAGTTCCTTCCTTCAATTCGTGATAATTGATAACTTTTGGCCGACAATTTTTTATCTAAACTCCCGATAAAACTTTGGTGATTCAAAGAAAACACACAACCGTTTGATTCGCTTTTACCGATATTCTCAGAGAATGCTTTTGAAACCAAATAGGGTTTCCCAAAGCCCTGACATAAGGAAAAAGCCCCCGACGCGGACATTTTTGTTCTATACGGAAAGACAAACAAATCCGTAGCCGCAAAAACTTTTCTGACGTCTTTTTCGGGAATATAACCCGTATAAATAATGCTTCCGTTGGCCTCTTTGATAACTCTTTGGAGCTTGGCATGATATTTTTGATAGGCCATTGTGCCCTTCAAAGTGGGACTTTCCCCTCCTGCAACCAAAAGTTTTATTTTACGGGGCGGGTTTTTCTTAGCAAACTTCGCAAAATTCTCAATAAGCCAATCCGTGCCTTTATACCACGAGCAGTACCCAAAAATAGTTACAACTTTAGTACCGGCCCTTACACCAAAATATTTTTTTGAGGCTGCGGCAAAATCTTTATCAATCCTTTTCTCTTCAGTAATTGCGTGAGGAATAATCCTTATCTTCCCACTGTCGACAAAATCGGAAAGCCTCCGGGCAAGAACTTGGTCGTGTACAAACACTTTTTCGGATAAGACCCCGCAAGATTCGTAGAAAATTCGAAGCAAAAAATTCAAAAGCTTTGTTTTTATTCCGTTTTTCTCAATTGCCAAGTGCCCGGAAAGTGTGCCTATGTCGGCAACAACCTGGTGAAATGCAATTTTTGTACTTTTTCCCAAGAATTTAAGAGCAAGAAGAAGTAGTGCAATCTGGGGAATGATAATCTTTCCGCCGAAGATGCTAAACTCGAACTGTATCATAATATTATCAATGGCATCAAAACCGAGAACTTTTTGTAAAATATCTTTCAAAAACGTAAGAGAATTTGGTTTGTAGGTAGGCACAACAAGAATATTGGGAGCCTCCAAATAGGTTTTTTTTGTTTTTCCGATTTCACAAAAAATAACAACTTTTTGACCTCTTGGTAAATTATTGACGAGAAGATATACATATCTGGAAATTGCATTTCCACGAGCAACTTCCCTACTATGTGCAGGGTAAGAAGAAATAATCCCGAGCGTGTCGGGATTATTAAACTGTCTAATTAGAGATTGTGTATTCATAGATCTCCAAGCCTTTAAAATTATTAAAAACTTGGTAGATCTGGCAAGCTCTTGTTTTTACACCTTGGGGGTGAAAAAGTAGTGTGCTTGCCAGTCGTATCGAGGCTATTGTTTCGCGATCCAATCGATCACATTTTGTTCAGTGAACGTGGATGGCATGAGCCAGGCATCTATTGTCGTAAAGACAATATTGTCCTTAGCACCCTGCCAATACTGCCATTTGCCATCGACCTCTGCCGCGACCCAACATCCTTCTCCACCAATACTGGCATCAAATGTCTTGTTAGACATATTGTAAACGCCGGTAACGTTAAGGTGGGATGGTGCTGCAAAGTTGCAGTTGTTGGGTAGTATAGCGCCGACTTTGTCGCCTGCTTTGAATTGAAAGGTCGTGCCGTCCGATTTATGAACAAAAATGGGCCATGAATAACCGTTAGCCTTCATGTTGTTCACTTTGGCGTCAACGAACTCTCCAGCAATAGGCGCTTTTGCGGTTGAGAAATCTTCCATATTCCAGTTGCTTGGGTATGCCCACGCACTGAATTCTTTCGCGTAGAAGATTCCATCGGCATCCAGATACTGCTTATCACCGAACATTAAAATCCAGATGTGGTGCTCCTCGTTAAGAACCTTACGGCCCTCAACAAGCACCGGGCACCCGGATAAATCTGCGTCGGCTTTTAGCTCTGGATGAGTAGAATCGCCCGAAACCCGCTTCGCTGTCTGGGGATTGAATTCCCAGTCTGCGTTGGTCAGTTTATTAACCTCAAGCTGCACGCCGAAGCGGGCTTCCTCAGGAAAACTGTCCAAAATGCACGTTGCGACGAGTGGGGTTACGGGTGCTGGCGATGCCGGCTCAGGATTCTGCAATAAATCTGCAGAGCCAGAATTCTGACCTGCGGGACCTGCTGGGCCTTGCGGACCTGCGGGACCTGCTGGGCCTTGCGGACCTGCGGGACCTGCTGGGCCTACTACGACCAAGCTTGACCGAATTTGCGGC
>Ga0208375_1004964_pt1 | contig 10116 bp, 16 predicted proteins | sample RifOxyD1_FD_184038 | JGI IMG/M metagenome (GOLD analysis project Ga0208375, IMG submission 184038) | Soil microbial communities from Rifle, Colorado - Rifle Oxygen_injection D1 (SPAdes) | ecosystem: Environmental > Terrestrial > Deep subsurface > Rock core/Sediment | place: Rifle, Colorado...
TATTCGTGAAACATTTTAAATTTCACAAAAGTTTTTCTAAAAGAAAAACACTCTGACTCACTTTGTCACGCTTTCGCGCATTGCAAAAAATTCCTAACTGCTGCACCCCGTAGGGCTGGGAATAGTGTCTCAGATTCCCTCTCAGGGCCTCTCCGCTAAGAGCCCTTACGGATCTTCGGCTTGGTGGGCTATTACTCCGCCAACAACCTAATCCGCCGCAGCCCCATCCTTAGGCTCGAATTTGAGAGACAAATCATTCCAGGGTATGTCTCTTATCAGGAATTAACCTCAGTTTCCCGAGGGTATGCCTGACCTAAGGGTAGGTTAGCTACGTGTTACTGAGCAGTTCGCCGACTTTCGTCAGACTTGCATGTCTAAGCGCAAATCAGAGAGCCGCAGCCGCCAGCAGGATAAACTGGATTTAAATAATCTCATAAATTTTTGTTAATAAAAACAAAAATTTCAATTACGCAATTTTCTCGAGATGTTTTCTATAAAAACAACTCCACCATAAATGGTGTTGCAAGAGAAAAATTACTTCACACAATTTCTATATTTTTTCCTACTTTTAGCTACGTTATCTTATTGATCGTTGAGAATTACAACTAAATGACTGCTTCTACATACATCATACCTTAATTCGGTAAATATGAATTGCTAAGGCACTCATCTTAGTTACGAGTAACCCAGAAAAAAATCATTTATAAATGTTTCGTCGGAAAATTCGCTGAGAAAATTTATATTTATTAAATTGTCGTCGGAGATTAAATTTTGTAAAAATTAATTTATTTTTTATTTTAAATAATGCTCTATTGAAGTTTTATAAGGATATATTTTTACTGCATTCTCCGAAAAGTTTTTTTTAAATATTTCATAAGCATCATTCAAACTTTTCTTTTTTAATTTTAATAAATCCTTTGAACATTCCGTATTGTTAATCATCGATTTATAATCACCTAATTCTATATCCAAAGAAGAACGAATAGAACATAGCCTCATTAATTCATCTTCTGTAATTTCCACATTCTTTTATTAAAATGAAACTTTATAAAAATAATTATCCTTAAGAATACATCTCTCTCAATTAAAATAAAATTTAAAAACATCAATTCATATATTTTTTTATGGTAGATGCAAATAATATTCAGCTGCGTATGCAGGAAATACAGCAAAACGAATCTTTTTCCAATGTTCTTGGAAAACTTCTTTCTGGACGAGAAGGATACAAACCCGTCATTGAAAAAAGGCAGGAAATTTTAATGTGCAAAATGTGCATGACCCCATTATTAATTCAAAAACAAAAATTCTGCCATGAATGCGGGAAAAAGATGGAATATTCTGCAGGTTAATTTTTGATGTTTAAAAATTTATTAAACAAATTAAAAAGTTCATGAGATTAATTCTTCTGAAATAAATTTTTTTATGTTCCGAAATTATTCCATTTTTTTATTCTAAAAATTATTTCATAATAATCTAAACCAAAAATTTTCAGATGCGTTGCTGTAAGCTCTGTTGTAAAGGGGGTGCCAAAATCAGCATCATACATTCTTGTTGCAAGCCCTTTGTCTTTTTCTAAAATAAGCTTTCCTAAACAATGGGGCATTTTGTCTGGAAAGATTGTGAAGCCATCCGGAATACTATCGATATTTATATCTGTTTTATTTCTTTCAGCCATTAAGTTATATGCTCTAAGAATAGTCTTCTCACATGATTTAGAATTAATTTTTTTTAATATTCTCTTAGCCTCATATTGAGTTAAAGGGCCATAAGCATCATCTTCGGTAATTGTAGTTGCTATATGTTGATTTTTCCTCTCCAGAACTTCTAATTCTTTAGGAGTTTTTTCCATAATTAAAATTAATTGTTAAGATTTATAAGTATAATTATTTGATAAAATATATGTTCATTTTTGTCATTCACAAGCATTTCGCCAGAAATTTGCATTTTGACCTTCGTTTAGAAATGGACGGAGTTTTAAAAAGTTGGGCTGTTCCAAAAGAACCTCCGACGATAAAAGGAATTAAAAGATTAGCAATACAAGTTGAAGATCATCCTTTAAATTATGCGAATTTTGAAGGCGAAATTCCAAAAGGAAATTACGGCGCCGGAAAAGTTGAAATTTGGGACGCTGGAACTTATGAATTAGATGATCTAAAAAGAGATAAAATTGAATTTGAATTGCATGGAAAAAAACTGAAAGGGAAGTATGTTTTAGTAAAAACAAAATATGGAAAGCAAAAAGATAAAAGTTGGTTATTCTTTAAAACATAAATCTTTAAAAATAAAACAGGCATTTAAAGATTGTAAAAAATGATAAAAAATTCTGAAATTGCAATGGTAAGCGCGGCAAGTTATGCTTTGGAATATCAGGACAAAAATCCCAGAGCAGAAATAGAAGAAATAATTCGGGGAGTAATGAATAATCTTGATGCTCTTAAAACAAAAAATAATATTAAAGTTTTTGGAATGGCGGCTGCGAGCGAAGCATTGAAATTAAAAAAAGAAAACAAAAATAAAACAAACAAACAAATTTTGCAGATGTTTGTTAATAATTCTAAGAGTTTTACAGAGAAAGTTAGTGAAGGAATGGAAGAATGAATTTCTAATTAAATAAAGATTATCGACTTAAAAAATTAAACCCCGTGCTCTACAACTTTTACTTTTCTTTTGAATGTTCTTGCTTCCTGCAAATCTCCTGTCCACCATTCCAAGTCAGGAATTTTTGAAGTGTCCATTTCTTTTGCTTTCATATATCCCCTAGCAAGCAAATAAAAAATTAATCCTAAACTTTTTTCGCTTTTGTTGTTGCCGATAATTATTTGATTTGCTCCTTTTGGAAAATTATTTGTATCACAAATCATTAAAACTTTTTTATTAACATTCAAAGTATCATTTAAGGCATTTTTATCAAGCCATGCGTCGCAAATTATTGTAAGTTCGTTTTCAAAAAATTCAGCGAGCTTAATATTTGTAAGTATTCCTGCAGGATATTTTTTGCTGAAAACTCTTATTCCGGTCAACTCTCCGAATTTTTCAACAGCTTTCCATCCAGCTTCTCTTTTGCAGACGAGAATAATATCTTTGGCGTTAAATTTTGATAAATATTCTATTCCTTCTTTTAATTTCTCGTCAATTAAGTCAGTATTAAAAATCGCCAGCCCGTCGGCGCGTCGTCTATAAACGCACGGCCTCATCAAAGGCGTCACAACTTTTGTCCCAATATAAATTCCCGCCTTCACATATTCATCCAGAGGAACAAGCGTCTCGCCTTTTTTCTTTCCTTTAACCTGTTCTTTTAATTCTTCAGTTTTAGGAGCTTCTTCTGTTAATTTTTCTTTTAATTTTGCAGCTTTTTCAACAAGAATTTTTTTCTTCTTTTCAATTTCTTCAGCAGATAATTTATTTATTTTTTGCTCAGGCATAACATCTGCTTGAATTTCTTCTTCAATATTAACTTTTTTTTTCGCCATTGTAATTTTCTTATAACAAGTTCACGGGTGTCTCCGGGTTTATTTCAGCCGGTACGTGATAATTATTTAGTGTAGAGAAATTGGTTTAAAAGTCTTTTGTTAAGAAAGATTTCTTTTTCATTTCAATCCCTTTTCAATTTCAATTAATCTTTTTATTTTTACTTCTCTTTCTTTGCTTGTAATCCCGCATTTGAAAAAATCTGCCTGAAAACCAAAAGCTAAATCTGCAAGAATAGTTTCATTTGTTTCTCCGCTTCTATGAGAAAACACAATTTTAATATTATTTTTTTTGGCTAATTCGCAAACTCTTTTAACTTCAATTAAAGAGCCGTTTTGATTCGGTTTTACAATAACAGCGTTAATACTTTTCATTTTAATCGCTTTTTCCAAAAGTTTGGAATTTGTAACAGTTAAATCATCTCCAACAATTAATGAATCCGGAAATTTTTTTAATAATTTTGCAAAACTTTCAAAATCTTCTTCTTCAAAAGGGTCTTCAATATAAAACAATCCATAATTTTTTATAAGATTTGAAATATATCCAAACTGCTCTTCTGTAATCCTGTCTAATTTTGGATTTTCATAATGATATTTTTTTCTTTTAAAAAAACTTGAGGCAGCAACATCTGTTCCGATAGGAACTTCTAATTTTTTTAGCGCATCAAAAACTTCTTTTTCATTTAAACTTGCGCTCCACGCATCTTCATCATTTTTTTCTCCTTTGAATTTATCATCTTTATTCTTTAAAAGATATTTTATATCTTCTTTCAATTTTTTATTTTTTTCCAAATTTTCTTTTACACCTTTCATATTTGGAATTAATAAAAATTCCTGAAAATCCGGTTTTTTATTATTAATTAATTTTGAATGTTTTCCTCCGCCAATGCAATTACCAACTAATCTTGGGAATTTTCTTGCGTTGGGATTAATTAATTCCCAAATTTCTTTTTTCATTTCATGCGCAAGCGCTTTTAACGCAGCAGATTCAATCGCAAATAAAGTATTTGCGCCGACATGCCCCTCAACAACATCTTCTATTCTTTTTAAGTCATCAAATCCTTCCAAGATTTCTTCAGAAAAATAATCAGAAAATTTCTTGATTGTTTTTATATCGTCTTCAAGAGATTTTCTGTACGGCTTTGATTCGTGTTTACCTGTTGACTTTCCCTGAGGAGCAGAAGCGGAGAAATTTCCAAAATCTGTTTTGATAAAAACTTGTATTGTTTTTTCTTTGCGAGAATCAAAAATTGTTTTAGCAGAAACTCTTTTTATCACAACCATAAATTAAAAAAAGAAAAGAAGTTTATAAAATTTTGTTTTGGGATTTAAAAATATTTTATAATAAAAAATTAACTATTCCCCTTCTCCGCCTTCTTCACTCTCTTCTCCAATCTCATCTTCAGGATTAGCAATCTCCATTATTTCGCCTTCTTTTGCAATTTCTTCTTCCTCTTTTGATTCTAATCTTTCTGCATCTTGTTCATTATCTATTCTTTTCTCTCTTCTAATTTTTTTAAATCCTTCTTTTTTCTTTGGAAAAGGGCGGTTAACAGAAATTGGGAGAATTCCGGAATTTAATTCAATTTCGGCAATTTTCAGAGCATCATAATTTATTTTTTCTAAATCTTCATCTTTGATTTTAATTAATAACGGCGCGTTCATCGCGATTTGCAGAGCTCTTGCCCCCACAATTCTTGTTATTTCATATTTTGAATATCCTTGCAGTTTATCCATTTTATTTTATAATCTTTTCAATCTTTTTAAATAATTCTTTCCAATTTTTTTCTGCTATATCTATTGCTTCAAATATCTCTTCATCTTTAAGAGGAACTATTCCGCCTTTTTGCATTGATGAGATTATTCCGTCTGAAATTCCGATTGTCAATCTTGTTTCACTAGCATCTTCTTCTTCTCTTGTTGGGTCCACAATTAATTTATTGCCTATTTTATGGACAGTTATAGGAATTGGATTTACATTTGTCAGGGGAATATTTTTTTCGCATTTATCGTATAAAATTTTCTCTTCTTCCTCGTCGTATTTTGGAAGCTTGGCAATCTTTAATGCCGCCAAAGCGCCGATTCCTGCAGCATCTAATAAATTTCCGTCGTCATTAATAGAATATATATCAATAAATATATTCCAAACTTTTTCTCCTTCTTTAATAACCAATTTTTCAAGATCAATTATCTTGCTTTCTCTGATGCCCCTGTCAATGACTCTTCCAAGTTCAATTGCGTCAAATTTTGGAGGCCCAAGTTCAAATCTTGGAGAGCTTAAAGGCAACAATTCAGCAGTAACCATTAAATTTCCTTTGTCTGGAGAATCTGGATAAGGCGCAGCAGTCCCCACCTTTACACCGACGAGAACTTCTGTTTTTCCCAGTCTAACTCTTACAGAACCTTCTGCTTTTTTTGAAATATTTTTTTCAATAATTAATTCCCTAAATTCATCAGTTTTTCTTTTGTCAAATCTTTTATTTTCTTTTAAGTATTCTCTTATTCTTCTAATTGTTGTTTCAGATGTTGAATTTATATCTTCGGCCATTTATTTATCCCCCACATTAACAGCATCTTTTAATGCTTTTTTTTGAACATCATAGATTTTTTTGCACGATTTTCTTGCCATTTCAATTGCTTTTTTTAATTGCTTTGAATTTATTTTTCCGTCTAATTGCAAATGAGTCAGCTCTCCGGAATTTGTCATTGAAATTGGAATATCTGTTGCGCCATCGCCGTCCTCAAAATCTTCTTCTTCTTTACTTAAATCAAGAACTATTGTTTTGTCAAGTTTGCCGGCAGAAATGCTTAAAATTAAATCTTTCATCGGAACTCCAGCGTGAGCCAAAGCCATTGAAGCGGCATTTATTCCTGCGCATCTTGTTCCAGCGTCTGCCTGAATTATATTTATATGAACATCAATTACTGTGTTTGGATATTTATCAAGATCAAGAACTGGTTCTAAAGCCCATTCAATAATTTTTGAAATTTCAGTGCTTCTTCTCGACGGGCCTGGTTTTATTCTGTCGGAAACTGAAAAACTATTCATATTATATGTGCATCTTAAAACTCCTTTTTTCGGATTTTGTTTGTGCTGAGGGTGCATCTTTTTTGGACCATATACTGCAGCAATTGCAATTGTGTCTCCTGACTGATACATTGCGCTTCCGTCGGCATTTGGAATAATTCCAACTTTTGCTTTTATTTCTCTTAATTCGTCTTCTTTTCTTCCGTCGGGTCTTTCAAATTCTGTCATTTTATTTTTTTATTATTTCTCTATAATTGTTTAAATATTTCTGAGTTTCATTTCTTCCCATTATTCTTCTGTATTCTGAAACTGCATTATTAAATGCATTTTTAAGATTATTTGTTGATTCATTATTTTTTTCTTTTACTGAAACTTTTAATTCATTCAAAATTTCTTCTAAATTATTTCTTGCTCCTATTCCATCAATCATTCTTTCTCCTCGCTGAAAAATTTTTCAACTTTTTCTGTTAAGCCGTCAACAAAAGATCTTTCCGCAATAAATTCAATAGCTTTTTTTGCAAGCAGTTCATTTTCAATTTTATCTCCGACTACCCAAATAAATCCGTTTTGACCGGCAGTAATATCGCATCCTGTTTTATCCCTGATTAATTTTATCATGCTTCCTTCTTTTCCAATAACTCTTGGAACTTTATTTGAATTTATTTTAAAAATTAATCCTTCTTCAATTTTTCCCAGCCCTCTTTCCTTTATTGTTACATCGACGCCTCTTCCTGCAATTGCGAAAATTTTTACAACAGTCATGTCGCCGACTTTCATAACTTCTTCTAAGGCATTTTTACTGACAAATCTCGGAGTTTCGCTCAAAGGCAAAAACGCATTTTCAGAATTTCCAAAATCAATTACCCAGCCGTTGTGAGTCAGCATTTCAACTCTGCCGATTATGACGTTTCCTCTTCTTGGTTCATATTTTCCAGCCAACGGAATTACTTTTACGAGGCTGTTTTCTTCTTCTGCTAATCCAAATACAACCGCAACAATTTCGTTTCCTTTTTTTTCTGTTCCTTTTCCAGGAAGATAATCTTCTCCTGAAAAAATTACTTCGCCTGGAATTACTATTTTTCGTTCTGTCATTTTATTTTTATTTAAATTGAATTAATAAACCTATTCTTTCACTTCTTCTGTAAGGGCGCTTCCGTGTGTCACTGAATTTAATTGGTCGTAAAAATTCATTACAATTCCTGAAGGAACATTAACAACAACTCTCAAACTTCCGTCGTCAAGCCAGGTTTCATCTTTTTTATATTGCGCAACAATTCCATAAGCTTTTCCAGTATGCATTGCCGGAATAGTTATTTTGACTGTTTTTGTTTCAAGTCTTATCGGAATAATTTTGCTTATCTCTGCAATTATTTCTTTTATCTGATTTTCAATAGGAACATTTTTTATATTTACATGAGATTGTTCCAACGCTGATTTGATTCTCTCTGCCGTATGCGGATTTCCGGTTTTGGGGTCAACTGAATTTACAGACAAGAAATCAACTGCCTGCTTGAATTTTTTATCCTGCTCAGCGCTTCTTTGCTCCTGTGTCACCAAAACCTCGCCTTTTTTTACAATCTCCGACGCAATTTTATTTACATCTGTTGTTCCAAAAGCTTCACTTAAGTCAGCTTCAGAAGCTTTTTCTCCTTTTTTTAAATCTTTAAAAATAAAACTGGTGTCTGCTTGAATAGAATTAATTTCTCCTTTCTTAAATTTCAAAGCATTTTCCATATTAACTAAAATTTCAAAAGGTTTGCCCGTTTTTTTTATTCTTGCAGTTGTTTGTGTCATTATATTTCCTTAATTCTCTCGCCCTCTATTCTTTCAATTTTTTTATTTTCAGAATTAATGTAAACAAGTTCAAATTTGCTTAAAGAAAATTTATTTCCTTTGATTTCTTTGAAGATTTCCAAAGCCAATTTTATTCCCTCTTTAATTTTTAAATTTTGTTTGTATTTTTCTCTTAATTTTTCCTTGAGTTTGTCGTCGTTCTCGCCGATGGCGTTAGCGTGGTATGAAAAATAATTTCCTGTAATATCACTTACAAATAATTCCGGTTTTTTTCCGTTAATGCCTGCAGTCATCATAGAAACCCCAAAAGGCCTTGCTCCGCCGTATTGAGTGAATTGCTGTTTCATGTTTGCGATTTCTTTTACAATTGATTCTGTTTCAATCGGCGAGTCGTAAGTTATTCTATGCTGTTGAGCTAATAATTGCGCGCGTTCAATTAGAACTCTTGCATCAGAAACAATTCCAGCGACACTCGCAACAATGTGTGAATCAATTTCATAAATTTTGCTTGCCGACTCTTTGACAATCAGCGCGTCTTCAATTCTTTTATCCGCGAGTATGAAAACTCCGTCTGAACAAACCATTCCAATGCTCGCGCTTCCGAGTCTGACAGTTTTTTCCGCATATTCAACCTGGAGCAAATGCCCGTCGGGAGAAAACATCGTCGCAGTTCTGTCATAACCCATTGCTTGATGCTGCATATCTGTTGACATATCCATTTTCTATTTTTAGAGAATTTTATAATGTTTATCTAATTTTATTTCTCTGTCTAAAAAAAGAAATTTTGAATATTTATAAATGTTTCTTATATAAAGAACTATCCTTCCAATAATATAATTATTTCTATAATTTATTTCTCTCTCAACCCTTTAATCGTCCCGCCCACTTTTTTCACACTCATTCTTTCAGGCCAGACGCAAAGTGAAGCTCTTACATGATTTAAACTCTCGCGATTCACAGAAATCACAGCAGAATCTTTATCCGATTTAATAAAACTCAAAGAAGTTTTTGACATTCCAAGAACCCCGATAAAATCTTTAATTGCTTTTGGAATATTTTCTTTTAAGTTTTTTCCGCTGACTAAAAGATATCTTTTTCTTTCGCGCATTGAGGGCTTTAGGGGCTTCATTTTAATTTTTCCTGAAATTTAAATGAATGAGAATCTTTGATTCGCTTTCATAAAAAAATGCCATATTTTATTTGGAATGTAAGATAATTAATACTTTTTCTATTTTGTTCTATTAATAATTCATTTTCTCTTAAAACATATTTTCTTTTTTGCTCATTTATTTTCAAATCTATGTTTGAATTTTTTATCATTCTAATTGCATTTTCAAGTTTAGAATTTGCTTTCTTTAATTCTAAAACTGGATTATTTTTCATAAAAATAAACAGGTTAACTCCATTTATATTTTTATTGATAATCTTCTTTTAGAAACATTATTAAAACTATCTTCATAATCTCTCTTATAAAAAAGAGCAAAATCAAATATGGAAATCTGCACAATCGGCGGTTATGAAGAAGTAGGGAAAAATATGACTGCTGTAAAAATTGGCGACGATGTAATTATTTTTGATGCCGGAATTTATCTTCCTCCGTTGATTGATTTACAGGAGCAGGAATCTTTTGTTAAATATACCGAACATATGCTTAGAAAAATAAAAGCTATTCCAAATGATTTAGTTCTTGACGAGCTTGGCTGGACAGATAAAGTCAGGGCAATTGTAATTGGTCACGCGCATCTTGACCACGTCGGAGGGTTGCCATATTTAGCGCACAGATATCCCAAAGCAGAAATTATTGCAACGCATTTTACAATGGAAGTT